>JACCDM010468444.1_pt1 | contig 29450 bp, 26 predicted proteins | sample 7445851 | NCBI WGS metagenome assembly JACCDM01 (sample SAMN15323438, study PRJNA562643) | freshwater metagenome | isolation source: river surface water | place: USA:Blue River Watershed | collected 2017-08-16
AAGATATTCCGTATGGTGAGAAAGTGCGCGATGTCGTTTTGACTGCAGCTTACGCAGTACTTGGACGTTGGAATGAAGCGTATGACTTGTGGGATGAATCTAGAGCAGTAGCGCTTCTAACAACCTTTGGAGTTCGTGATCTTGCCGATCGAGAATACGGTACTTTGAGTGAAGGCGAAAGAAAAAGAGTCCAAATCTCTCGTGCTTTGATGGCAGATCCGGAACTTTTGTTACTCGATGAACCTGCAGCGGGGTTGGATCTCGGTGGTCGAGAAGACTTGTTAAAACGTTTCTCAATCTTTGCTGCAGACCCAACTGCGCCAGCTTCTATTCTTGTCACCCATCATATTGAAGAGATTCCGGCTGGAACCACCCATGCTTTGATTCTCAAAAATGGAACTGTAGCGGTAAGCGGTCCAATTCGCGAAGTTATTACTTCCGAACATATGTCTGCAGTATTTGAACTTCCCATGGATGTAACCTTCGATGGTTCGCGCTTCTTTGCTCGTGCACTCTAGTTGGAAGGAAATTCTCGCTCCTTTTGAGGAAGAGATCCAGCAGATTCTGCAAATCGTTAACGGACCAGATTTGGCACCTGCTTCAGAAAACATCTTTAAGGCGCTGGAAATTGATTTATTCAAAGTTCGCGTAGTCATCTTCGGCCAAGATCCTTACCCAACTCAAGGAAATGCAAATGGTTTAGCTTTTTCAGTTCCTCGTCACCAACCACTCCCGGTTTCATTACGAAATATCTATCAAGAGCTAAAAAGCGATGTTGGAATTTCTCCGCCAAACCATGGCGATCTCACTTCTTGGACAGAAGAAGGTGTTCTGCTCCTCAATCGCGTCCTCACCACGCGAATTGGTCAGCCAGGGGCCCACTCCAAGGTTGGTTGGCAGAAGATTACGGACCATATTGCGAAGGAGCTTGGCCAACAAAACGTAATTGCTCTGTTATGGGGCAAGAGAGCGGAAGAACTCTCTCACTATTTTTCAGATTTCATTACTTCACCGCATCCAAGCCCATTGAGTGCTTATCGGGGTTTCTTTGGTTCTAAGCCATTCTCACGGATCAATCGAGCGCTGCAAAATCGTGGTGAACTTCCCATAGATTGGTCGATCAAATAGTTGAGCCCGTACCTTGAAGATACGGGCTCAACCAAGATCTAATTTACTTCACATTAACCGATCCACGCGTTAATTGGTGAAGTTAAGAAATAGACCATAAATAATCCAGATACAAGAAGTAGTAATGGATGAACATCCTTACGTCTTCCTTGGATAAACCGGATAACCACATGGGTTACGAAGCCAGCTCCAATTCCAACTGAGATGTTATAGGTAAATGGCATGAGAATGATGGTAAGGAAAGCTGGAATCGCGATTCCATAATCATCCCAATCAATCGATTTGATTTGAGTCATCATTAAGAAACCAACAATTACGAGCGCTGGGGTAGCGGCTTCGTAAGGGATGATGGCTACGAGTGGTGCCAAGAATGTGGTTAACAAGAAACAAATTCCCGTTACTACTGAGGCAAGCCCAGTACGAGCACCTTCTCCAACTCCTGAAGCAGATTCGATGTAACTAGTGTTTGAAGAGATACTTCCTGCACCACCAGCTGCAGCTGCCAGGGAATCTACAAGCAAGATTCGATCGTTATTTGGAATATTGCCATCCTTATCAATCAATCCGGCTTCATGACCGATAGCTGTAACTGTTCCAACTGTGTCAAAGAAATCAGAGAGAAGAAGTGTGAACACCAGCAAAATCACCGTGATAAGTGGAATTCGATCTAATGAACCAAAGAGATTGAATTGACCGAATAGGCTGAAATCAGGTGATGCAACAATGTCATCAGGCATCGCAGGGACGTTAAGACCCCATCCCTTTGGATTCACCTCACCGGTTGCTCCATTAAAGTTAGGACCAATCTTGAGAGAAGTCTCGATTATTACTGCTGCAACTGTTGCCAGAATGATTCCAATCAAAATTGCACCTTTAGTCTTCTTCACCATTAATCCGATAGTCAAGAAAAGTCCGAATGCAAAGACAATGATTGGCCATCCCACTAGAGTTCCTCCATCACCCAAAGTGACCGGAACCGGTCCGCTCGCTGTTCTACGAACGAATCCCGCATCTACAAGGCCAATCAGAGCGATAAAAAGTCCAATACCAACGGATATAGCAACTTTGAGCTGAGTTGGAACTGCTCTAAAAACCGCTGTTCTAAATCCCGTCAGTACCAGAACAGTGATGATTAAACCTTCCAGTACTACAAGGCCCATAGCATCAGCCCAGGTCATTTGAGATGCAATGCCAACTGCAACAAAGGTATTGAGACCAAGACCTGTTGCAAGAGCCATTGGATAATTTCCTACAAGACCCATAAGTATCGTAAGGATTCCTGCCATGAGTGCAGTCATCGCTGCTACTAATGCAAGATTTGGGGCATCGCCTCCGCCAATGTATTTTCCATCGGCATCCTTTGCTAAACCGATGATTAATGGATTAAGCGCAACGATGTAAGCCATTGTGAAGAACGTGACGAGACCACCACGGATTTCACGGCCGACAGTAGAACCGCGTTCGGATATTTTGAAGAAACTATCGAGCATGAGAACCTTCCTGATTTTGTTAACGGGGGTGTTTGCGACCCCGTGTGAAGTGACGGCTCACAGACCGAGGGAAGATGGTTGAAGGTTAGAGGAGACCTAAGTTACTTGTGGGTCAGGCGCGCGATGATTCCCAGAGAAATAGCCACAGATTGACCGATGAGGAGTGCGAAAAGCGCTGTTCCGAGGCCTACCGTTCCGCCCATAAGGAATCCGATTATCAAAACCGTAAGCTCTATGCCCAGTCTTACTCGGCCCACTCGAATTCCCGTGCGATAGTGCAACCCAGTCATAGCTCCATCACGCGGTCCAGAACCCAATCCGCAGGTAATGTAAAGAGCAGATCCGATTCCTACCAAAGCTATTCCAAGGAAATCGAAAAGTATTCCCATTGGTAATGATTCTTGAGGTGGAAAAATATGAGTTCCAATTTCAATAAATGTTGCTATGAGCACGATGTTGGAAAATGTTCCAAACCCTGGGCGCTCTTTAAGTGGAATCCAAAGAAGAAGAACTCCCACACTAATGAAAAAAGTAGCAAATCCAATACTCATGCCTGTCTTGTAGGTCAGCCCTTCAGCAAAGACTGTCCAAGGGGCATTTCCAATTCCACCTTGTATAAGAAGCGAATCACCAAGACCAAAAATAGCCAGTCCAAAAAAGAGAATTGCTACTCTGGAGAAGGATAAATCCCAACGAGATTCTCCTCTCCAAGGTGTTATTGGAACAGTTTTATGAGGTTTAAAGAAATGTAAAAGGCGAAACAACTTCATCGGCTTATCTTAAAGCGATATACTTACTTGATGCTTGCAAACTCGATCTTTGTTGGATCAGGAACTGTAATCAATATCTTCGCTATTTTGCTGGGTTCATCGTTGGGGATCCTAGTTGGATCAAAATTATCTAATAAATCCCAGACACTCATTACCGACATTCTTGGTTTAATCACCATGCTGGGCGCAGTTTCGGCTCTTACGCCTTTGTGGTCTCGCCAGTTCATTGACGCTTTGCCCAAAGGTTCGGCTCTGTTGGTGATTCTGGGGGCGATGCTGATAGGCGGTTTAATCGGTTCTCTTTTTTCGCTGGAAGATCGACTTGATGCAATTGGTGAAAATTTGCGACGGAAGTTTCGAGCATCAGCAGAAAGCCCCTTTGTTGAAGGTTTCGTCTCGGCCTCCCTCCTTTTTGTTATTGGTCCACTTGCTATTTTGGGAAGCGTAAGTGATGGCATGTCTCAGGGAATTGATCAACTCATTCTCAAATCTTCACTCGATTTCTTTGCTTCGATGGCTTTTGCATCCACTTTGGGTTGGGGCGTAGCAGCTTCAGCGATTCCAGTTGGTATCTACCAAGCGTTCTGGACCGTCACAGGATACTTTCTTGGAAAGATTCTTTCTCAGCCCCAAATAGATGCCATGACAATTACCGGTGGTTTGATGCTGGTTGGAATATCACTCCGACTGCTAAATATCAAAAAGATAGCAGTTGCAAACCTCTTGCCCGCGCTAGTGGTAGCTCCGCTGGCGATTGCAATTCTGATTTGACAGTTAAGCCGATTTCAAAAGGTTTTCGCGTCAATAACAAATCGGTATTTCACATCACTTGCAACGGTGCGTTCATATGCGGTGTTTATGTAATCGGCGCTAATCACTTCAACATCACTTACAATTGATTTTTCACCGCAAAAATTAAGCATCTCTTGTAGTTCAGGGATTCCACCAATCATGGATCCGCCAATTGAACGTCTTCCGTTCAGGAGAGAACCTACATGTACCGCATATGGCTTCCCAGGAAGTCCGATAACAACCAAGGTTCCATCCAACTTCAAGAGATTCAAGTACTGATTGATATCCAATTCAGCGCTGACCGTATTCAGAATGACATCAAAATTTCCCGATAATCTTTCAAAATTGCCAGCATCGCTCGTATCAACGAAATGATGAGCACCCATAGCTAGAGCATCAGCTTTCTTGCGTGGAGAATGTGACAGTACGGTGACGTCAGCACCCAGGGCAACAGCAAATTTGACGCCCATATGCCCAAGGCCACCTAAGCCCATTACAGCTACTTTCCTTCCAGGACCAACACCCCAATGTTTGATGGGCGAGTACAAAGTAATTCCTGCGCACATCAATGGTGCAACACCTTCCAGCGGAAGGTTTTCTGGGATATGAACAGCATAATCTTCGTTAATTACGAAGTAGTTGCAGTAACCGCCCATCGCAGGCGTTACCCCATCGCGTTCCAAACCGTTGTAAGTTCCCGTCATTCCTTCAAGGCAATACTGTTGAAGGCCCTTCTGACACGAGGTGCATTTTCGGCAAGAATCTACAAAAACTCCAACACCAATTTTGTCTCCTACTTTAAACTTACTGACAGCCGACCCTACCTTAGAAACAACACCGGCAATCTCGTGACCGGGAACCATCGGAAAAAGTGCTGGACCCCATTCCTCGCGCACTTGATGAATATCTGAGTGACAGATGCCAGCAAAGAGAACTTCAAGAGCTACATCATGCGCTTGAAGTTCGCGCCGGTTAAATTCGTATGGGACCAAGGGATTTTTTGCAGCTAGGGCGGCGTACCCTCTTGTATTTGATGACATGCTATTTCTCCTCAGTTGGTCGTTTTTTACTTGAATTTTTCAAATTGGAAAATTGTTGAAAGGTAATGGGTCAGAGGAAATATGTCCGGCACGTGAAGCACGTGCTGTCACTTGGCGCATATGGTGACGTCGGCACAATACTTCATAGGCAACTTCATCACTTTTGCTCACATCGCCAACTACTACTTGTTCACCTTCGGTAACCATGACGCCATTGATAGTACGCGCGTTATGGGTGGCACGTGATCCGCACCAACAAAGTGCTTCAACCTGAAGTGTGTTGACTCTGTCAGCTAGCTCAACAAGTCGAGCAGAACCAGGGAATAACTTGGTACGGAAATCTGCAAGGATTCCGAATGCGTATACATCAATGCCTAAACCATCAACAATTTTAGCTAGCTGATCGATCTGGGACGGTAAATAGAATTGAGCTTCATCGCAGATGATGTAATCAATGCGATCACCCATGGAAAGTCGTTCGACAACCAATTTATGGATATCAAGATCGGGCTCAACCTCCAAAGCATCAGATTGCAACCCAAGACGAGAGCTAATCACTCCAACCCCTGCACGATCCTTACTTGTAAAAATTAAGCCTGAGCGACCACGACTCTTGTGATTATGTGCCGTTTGCAAGGCAAGAGTTGATTTACCACTATCCATGGTTCCGCAGTAATAGATGAGCTCAGCCACGGTGGAATCTTGCCATCTTTCTGACAATTTGGCGTCTTTTCATCCTTTAAGGTTAAAACACTCCAACTTGTCGAAGAGCATTTCCCAATGGCGTAGCAAGTGCTGCACTCATAAGTCGAGAAATATGTGAACCATCCCGGTACGCGACTATTCCATCGACGATACTTGAACACTTGGTGTTACATAGCCAAGGCGTTGGATTAATGGTTTTAAGGCCAGGTATGGAAATCGGCTCTGAAGGTTTGCTGTCATTACATTGCGCAACTATTCCTCCTGCCAAACAACTAGGAATGTCTTGCTCGGGATGAGGAGTATCAGTGAGATAGATAATGTGACGAGCGTTTCCGCGAAGGGCCGAGAAAGTTTTGCGTTGTCCTTCCTGCCACCATTGCCGACGAGATGAATATTGTTCAGGTATTTGGAAATGTTGAAAACCAGAGAAAATCACGGCATATGGCTTTTCCTTGGCTATTCGTTTGAGCGAATTTTGCCTCCATGCAGAGCAATCAGCGTTCCTATATTCCCCAGAATCTATTTTAACTACAGCTGGTGCAGGGCAAGCAGACTTGGTGAGAGAAATGAGTTCAAAATTCTTATCCGAGGCCAATTTTTCTAGAGCCGGGAACCACTGCGCCGCATGAGAATCCCCAAATAGGACGATCTTTTTATCCGCACCTTTTGACCCATATCTACAGTCAGGTGAAACAGTTTCACCATTATTAACATGACAACGGTCATCATAAACAACTGGACGCTTGGTTACTTCTGAAACAGAGAAAGACGCTCCGTTATCAAGGTTAATGCGATCATTCCAGGAGAAATAGATGGCAGTTCCTAGAATTAAAGAACAAGTGGTTGTCAGTACCCCTCCGCGAACAATCGTTTTATTACTTGGTTTTGAATACCTCAATGGGTCCTCAATAAAGCGATGGGTGAGATCGGCCAAAATAAGAGTTGCTAGAACACAAAGAGCTATCTCTTGGTACGAAAGAGAGCGTCCCCAGCGAACCGATGGAATAACTAGCACGGGCCAATGCCACAGATATAAGGGATAGGAGATTTCTCCCAACCATTGGATAGTTCGAGAATTACCTGCTCGATTGAGAAATAGTGGCCAGTTATTCGAACATGCAATTGCGAAGGCTGTGCCAATAACTGGGACAAGCGCAGCTGTTCCTGGAAAAGGCGTTGCATCAGTGTAGTAAAAAGATCCGAAAGTAATCAGAGCAAGGGCTATCCAGGCGTAATTTGCACTAACCCGAATATTTTTTGGAATAAAAAGGAGAAGGGCTCCAATTCCTAACTCCCATGCACGTGTGGGAAGGGAATAGAAAGACCATATGGGCTCACGTTCGGTTAAAAAGAGACTGAAAAGAAATGAAAGTGATGTTAGAACCCATACACCTTTGAGAACTCTTTTTCGTCCTCCAGAACGGTAGAGAGCCAAAATGATGAATGGCCAGAAAAGATAGAACTGTTCTTCAACAGCCAGAGACCAATAATGAATGACTACTGGTGGAGTGGCATCAAGATTTTGATAATCCATCTGCCAAAGTGCGAACAAGTAATTTGAAACATAAACTCCCGCGGCTGCAATATCCTTACCTAATCCTTGCCGCAATGTTGAGGGATATAGGACCCAGGCAGCTAAGGCTGTGCAAATTAAAACAAAAAATGAAGTAGGCAATAATCGCTTTATACGACGGAGGTAGAAGACTTTTAAATTGAGTGAAGTGGTGGTTTCGAGCTCTCGCAGGAGTAAACCTGTAATTAAAAACCCGGAAATTACGTAGAAAATATCAACTCCGATGTAACCGCCGGGGGTCATTTTGGCGTGATAAGCAACAACAAGTAGGGCAGCAATGGCTCGCAACGCTTGGATTTGGGGGATACGTTTCACGCACTTACCAATGCATCAATCTTGATTTGTGGAAAATTTACATTGAGTCTTTCTCTACCTCCAAGTGCTGAAATTTCAAGGAGTGCAACCGCGCCTACCACCTCACCGCCTGCTTGATGAACAAGCTTTATAGCGGCCTCCAAAGTTCCCCCCGTGGCCAAAACATCATCAATGATAATAATTTTGTTACCTGTAGAGAGAGCATCTTGATGTATCTCTAAAGTAGCTTCACCGTATTCAAGGGCATATTTTTCGGAAAAAACCATTGCTGGGAGCTTGCCACTTTTTCGAATGGGGATAAAACCCGAAGAAGATCGAATTGCCATAGCGCTTGCAAAAATGAAACCTCGCGCTTCGATGCCGGCAAATTGCGCGCGGGTTGAGTTGAAGGCTAGAAGTTCATCTACAACAACTGAAAATCCTTGGGGATTTGAAAGCAACGGAGTGATATCTCGAAACAAGATACCTGGCTCTGGAAAATCGGGGATCTCTCTAATAAGAGATAGCGCATCTTTCAGATTCACGCGAGTGATCCCAACATAAATAGCACCGCCGTAACTGTGTCCGAACGGGGACTTGAACCCCGAAGCCCTTGCGGGCACTAGCACCTCAAGCTAGCGCGTCTGCCAATTCCGCCACCCGGACGAGTACCCGCTCGCTATAAGCGACATCTTACGCGTTTGGGCTCGAATAAGTGGGTAACGATAGCAATGCCAACGCTTACGCGCAAAAACGCTTTATTTCACGTATTACAAGGCAGAATGGGCATATGAATCTCGAAGACGAAGTCGTCAAAATTTGTCAGGATCTGATTCGCATTCCGTCCGTGAATTACGGAGAGGGCAAAGGGGATGAAAAAGCAGTTGCCCAGTACATTGTTACTTCCCTCGCAGAAGTAGGAATTGAATCTAAAATTTATGAATCAGCCCCTAACAGATGCAATGTAATTGCACGATTAAAGGGTAGGGATTCTTCGCGACCTGGTTTAGTCGTTCATGGTCATATTGATGTTGTCCCAGCAAATGCACAAGATTGGAGCGTTGATCCATTCGCCGCCGAGATTCGCGACGGAATGATCTGGGGTCGCGGCGCGGTGGATATGAAGAACATGGATGCGATGATTCTTGCCATTGTTCGCAAATGGGCCAGGATTGGTTACCAGCCCCCACGTGACATCGTATTGGCGTTCTTTGCTGATGAAGAAGCTGGTATGACCTTTGGATCCCGTTGGATGACAGCAAATCACCCCGAGGTTTTCTCAGGATGTAGCGAAGCTATTTCGGAGGTGGGTGGTTTTTCTGTCTCAGTCTCCAACGGAAAAAGACTCTACTTTGTAGAAGCAGCCCAAAAGGGAATTCATTGGATGAAATTAACTGCGCATGGCCGTGCCGGTCATGGTTCCATGATGAATTCCGAAAATGCTCTCACGGCTCTCACGGAGGCAGTTGCAAAGATTGGTCGATATCAATGGCCACAGCGCTACACCAAGACGGTGAAAATCCTTTTCTCCAAAATTGCTCATGCAACCGGTAAACAATATGACGAGAATGATTTGCGACCTCTACTGTCAGAAATTGGTTCTACAGCTCGCATGATTGGCGCCACCTTGCAAAATACTGCAAATCCAACAATGTTAGAGGCCGGGTACAAAGCTAATGTAATTCCAGGTAGCGCTACAGCTGTTATTGATGGACGATTTTTACCTGGCTATGAAGATGAACTGAATGAAACGATACGAAGCATTATCGGTCCTGAGATCACTATCGAAACCATTTCCAGAGATATCGCTTTAGAAATTGATTTTGAAGGTGATCTTGTTGAAAGTATGTGCCGCGCCTTAACTACCTTTGATCCTGAAGGTATCCCGGTCCCGTATCTGATGAGCGGCGGTACGGACAATAAAGCTTTATCGGAACTGGGAATAGTTGGATATGGGTTTAGCCCTTTGCAGTTACCCGCTGAATTGGATTTTATGGCTCTATTTCATGGGGTTGACGAGCGAGTGCCTATTAGTGGAGTGCATTTCGGAGTCAAAGTTTTAGAGAATTTTCTCGAGAACTGCTAAGCAGACACTTCATCAAGCGCGTTTCGCACAACATCCGGAAGTGAAATCTCTTCACTTTTGAGTACACCGCGCAATTGCGCTCCGGTGCGAGCACCAACTAGCGCCGATGTGATTCCCGGAGTATCGCGCACCCAAGCCAAAGCAACTTCCAACGGCGAAAATCCCAAACCTTCTGCTGCTGCAGATACAGCTTCGACGATACGAGCGGAGCGTTGGTTCAAATAGGGTTCAACATGTTTCACAAAATGTGGCGCAGCAGCGCGCGAATCTACCGGAATTCCTTTTCTGTATTTACCTGTCAGCACACCGCGACCGAGCGGAGCCCAAGCAAGGACACCCATTTCTAAATCTCTTGCACAGGGTAGAACTTCTTCCTCTATCGATCTATTTAGAAGTGAATATTCAACCTGAATAGCAGATATAGGAGATTTAGCTGAATTATTCTCTTGAAGGGTGCTCGACCGTGCTGTTTGCCATCCCGAAAAATTGCAGAGACCGACGTATCGAGCCTTACCTGAACTGTAGGCATAGTCGAGCGCAGAGAGCGTGTCATCCAGTGGTGTATTCGAATCCCATGAGTGTATTTGCCACAGATCCACATAATCTGTTTGCAATCTTACGAGGGATTTATCTAACTCAGAAATGAGAGCCTGGCGAGAATTATTGATTGTTTTAACACCATTAGGAAAGGTTGCGCCCGCCTTAGTTGCTATTGCAACCTCATCTCTTTGGAATAAAGTTCCGATTAACCCACCCAAAACTCTTTCGCTATCGCCGTCTCCGTAGGTTGGGGATGTATCGAAAAAGTTGCCGCCAGCTTCGATATATGCGCGGCATTGGTCTGCAGCTTCATGGGTATCTGTATCCCTACCCCACGTCATGGTGCCTAATCCCAAGCGGGAGAGTGAAAGACCGCTACGACCAACTCTGCGCTTCTCCATAAGTGAGACCTTAGCAATAAACGACGCTAATCTTTGTACTATGAGTCGGCTCGTGTTTCTTCGTCACGCACACTCAGTTGCTAATGAAACGGGAGTTCTCTCCGGGCGATTGCCTGGAGTCCAGTTGAGTCAAACCGGTTTGCTTCAAGCACAATCGCTAGTCGAACGAATTGGTGCCAGCATCTTCGACCAAGTCCGTGTTAGTCCTTTGGAAAGATGCGCGCACACTATTTCTCCGTGGTTAAACTCACCTTTTTCGAAAGGCTTATCCAGTTATCTCATAGATGAGAATCTCAACGAGATTGATTATGGACATTGGAGTGGTCGGAAACTTTCGGGCCTTTATAAAGACCCAATGTGGAAATTGGTTCAAGAGCAACCAAGTAAAGTTACTTTTCCTGGCGGTGAAAAATTATCAACCGCACAGCGTCGGGTAAGACAATCCGTGTTACAAACTCACTCTAACAAGAAGTCAGGCACTTATCTTTTCGTCAGTCATGGTGACATTATCAAATCAGTTGTTGCCTCGTTGATTGGTTTACCACTCAATTCATTTCAAAATTTGATTATCCATCCTGCTTCGCTCACAGTGATCGATTTTGATGGAGTTCAAGGTAGATTGCTAGCGTATAGCGATACATCAAATTGCATCGTTCCACTCCTTTCTGAAAAGAAAAATAGAAAGGCGCTTTTGGGTGGGGGCTCTGGTGGATATCGCAGAGGCAAGAAATGACTCCACGAATTCTCTTATTTGAAGAGCCCGAACGATTCACAATTGGGACTGTAGGTCAACCAGGAGAACGAACCTTTTTCATTCAAGCGAAAGATCAATTTCGGCTGATTTCAGTTTCACTAGAAAAGGCTCAAGTACAAGCACTCGCTGAACGTTTGTTATACATGCTTAAAGAAATTCGGCAGAGCGATCCAACGATAGTCATGGAAAGATTGCAGCGCGATGAATTACCGTTGGATACTCCAATTGAAGAGGAATTTCGCGTCGGAATTATTGGACTAGCTTTCGATGCTTCAAGAACCTTAATTCAAATAGATTTGCAAGCCGTTTCCGAGAATGAATCAACAAATCCTGAATTTATCGATATCGATGACCTTTCCAGCGACCAGGATATTTTGAGGGTTCTCATAACTCCAAGCGAAGCAGAAAGATTTAGTAAACGAAGCTCATCAGTTGTAAACGCCGGTCGTGCACCATGTCCATTTTGCGGAGGACCAATTGATCCCGGTGGGCATCTTTGTCCAAGAGCTAACGGTTACCGCCGATGAGTGCAAAGTCTACAAACGTGCAAGAGCATCTGATCAAAGGGGAAATTTCCGTTTCCGGTCGATTGGTCGATGCATCAAATGCAACGCTATTTGGAAGTTCAACTTACAAAGAGAAATCCATCGCAATTATCTATAAACCCATTGCAGGAGAACGTCCACTTTGGGATTTTGCAGATGGCAATTTGGCTTCTCGCGAATATGCCAGCTTCCTAGTTTCAGAAATCGCGGGTTGGAACGTCGTACCTTCAACTGTAATCACCACAGGTCCGTTTGGAGAGGGAATGGTGCAGGAATGGATCGAAATAGATCAATCAATCGATCTTGCAACTTTCTATAGACAAGACGATTCTCGATTACGCAAGATTGCACTCTTTGATGCGGTTATCAATAATACGGATCGAAAAATTGGCCACCTCCTTCCAACGCTAGATTCACAACTGTTGGCCTGTGACCATGGGGTAACTTTCCATGTGGAAGATAAATTGCGTACCGTGCTTTGGCAATGGGCTGATCAACCACTTAATGAAGATGAGATTTCCGATCTCAACTCATTAATGACCCATCTAGAGCAACCTGATTGTCAGATCATTCCGTTGATTACAGATGCGGAATATGAAGCCCTTCTTTCACGAGTAACGCGACTGATGAGAATTAAGAAGTATCCATTGCCTAACCCTGATTGGCCGGCAATTCCCTGGCCACCTTTCTAAAGTAAGGTAGGTTCATGCGTTCTTGGCCGAAGGTGTACATCCCCGAATTACCGTCGAGATTTGCTATTCCTCAACTCTCGATGATGAATTCACCGTCAAAAACTGTTGAGTTGATACCACAACAAGCGGTTTATCGAATTTATGTCTGCGGGATAACACCATATGATGCAACGCATTTAGGACACGCCGCCACCTATTTAACTTTTGATATTTTGAACAGATTCTTGCTAGCTACGGGATCTCAAGTTCGATATGTCCAAAATGCTACGGACATTGATGACCCACTTCTTGATCGGGCGGAACGCGATGGCGTTGATTGGATGTATTTGGCGCAATCACAAATAGATCTTTTTAGAAGCGATATGAGTAATTTACATATCATCCCTCCAGATCATTACGTTGGGGTTGTTGAAGCAATGCCATTGGTGATTGATGCTGTAAAGAAATTGGATGAGAAGCGCTCAACATACTTAGTAGGTGGGGATAAATACTTCCGAGTACATTCCGACAAATTCTTTGGCCATCGTTCCAATCTCAACCAAAATGATGCGCTTCGTATATTCGCAGAGCGCGGGGGAGACCCGAACAGAGAGGGAAAAGAAGATCCTTTAGATGCGCTTGTATGGCTCACTTCCAAACCAGCTCAACCAACATGGTCTAGTGAATTTGGTCCGGGACGTCCTGGTTGGCATATTGAGTGTAGTGCGATTGCGTTGCACTATTTAGAACCAGAAGATAATTCTGAATTCTCAATAGATATTCAAGGTGGTGGTTCTGATCTAGTTTTCCCGCACCATGAAATGTCAGCTGCTCAAAGTGCGATCATTACAGGTAAAAAATTTGCCCGTCATTACATTCACTCAGGAATGATCGGTCTCGACGGGGAGAAGATGAGCAAATCTCGTGGCAATTTGGTATTCGTATCGAAACTTGTAGAGCAAGGCGCGCACCCAATGGCTATTCGATGGGCGCTGCTTGACCGTCATTACCAGGAAGAAACCATGTGGACTGATTCTCGACTAAAGGAAGCATCTCTTGTTATTGAGAGACTCCAACGCAGCCTTGCAAAAATTGAAGTAGCGCCAACGGATTCAGTAATTGAAGGAATCATCAACGCGCTCGCAACCAATCTGGATTCCAAACGGGCGCTCGTCCTTATTACTCAGTGGATAGAAAATACTGAAGCAGGAGAAGTTGGAGGTAACGCTGGTGAGTTATCTCGTGCATTAGATGCACTTTTAGGATTAGCTCTTTAAAACTAATTTTCGTTCTGTCGCCTTAGAAATCTCTCCAGCTCACGAGCTATTGATTCCCCTGTCGCTTCGGGGATGTCAAGAGCATCCTTGCTTTCTTCAAGAGCCTTTACGTATTCAGCAATATCCGAATCTTCTTTGGCTAACGCTGTTACTTCGGCTTCCCATTGCAACGCATGTTCAGGCAAAGATCCTTGCGGTATAGAAATTTCGAGAAAATCTTCAAGCGCATTCACTAAAGCGAGAGTCGCTTTTGGCGAAGGTGAGTTCGATGCATAATGCGGAATAGCCGCCCACAAAGATATTGCATCAATACCACGTCGCACACAAGCGTCTTGAATTACACCAAGAATTCCAGTGGGTCCTTCATATTTACTGATTTCTACACCTAATCGCTTTGCTATTTCAGGATGAGCACCGCTGCCGCTGACTGTTATTGGTCGACTGTGTGGTGTATCCGCAAGCATCGCCCCTAAGGAGATCACTAGATCTACTTCACAATCATCAGCTAAATCCAGAATATCGGCGGTAAATGTTTTCCATTTCATCGACGGCTCTACGCCTTTAACAATAATCCAGTCATGATCGAGCGAAGGGGTTTTAAGTACGTATACCTTCGTGCCTGGCCATGCCAGATTCCTAACGTTTGAGTTATCTACAAATACTGTTGGTCGATTTACTTGAAAGTCATAAAACTCTTCGGAATCAACCTCTGCTATTAGTTGTGAGCCAGCATCAAATTGGGGGTCAGTCCAGCAACCTAGTAGGTGTGACACTGCATCTGTTGCAGCTTCGGCTGCATCATTCCATCCAGAGAATGCGATAACCATCACTGGTGAGCGCAAATCTGGAATTTGAATAATCTCCACATCGATACCTTAGGGTAACCTGCGCGATGTGACGAGCAGAAACCCGATGACTCCTGGCTTACTTCGCCGAGCCTTGGCAGATCGAACTGTGATTGCGGATGGCGCTATGGGCACCATGTTGCAAGCTGCCGATCCAACTCTTGAAGATTTCCAGCACCATGAAGGCTGTAATGAAATTCTCAACATAACAAGGCCAGATTTGGTTCGTTCAGTTCATGATGCCTATCTCTCCGTAGGAGTTGATGCCATCGAAACCAATACCTTTGGGGCGAATTGGGCCAACCTAGCTGAATATGGAATTGAAGATCGAATCTATGAATTGGCATACGCTGGAGGAAAGATTGCTCGTGAAGCTGCCGATAGTTTTAGTTCGCCAGAAAAACCACGCTTTGTTCTCGGTTCACTTGGACCTGGTACGAAATTGCCGAGCCTCGGGCATACAACTTATCAAAAACTTAAAGAGGCATATTACACAGCTGCAAAAGGACTTGTTGATGCAGGGTGTGATGCCTTATTGATTGAGACCACACAAGACCTCCTTCAAGCGAAAGCTGCTATAAATGGGGCTCGTCAATCTGTTTTAGAATCAAATCGCGATGTAGTTGTCATAGCCCAAGTTACCGTTGAAACAACCGGAACTATGTTGCTCGGTTCTGAAATTGGGGCTGCACTTAATGCACTAGAGCCACTCGATATCGATCTAATCGGGCTCAACTGTGCAACCGGGCCTACTGAAATGTCCGAACACTTACGATACCTATCCAAGAATTCCCATGCGGCAATTTCTGTCATGCCTAATGCAGGTTTACCAATTCTTGGTCCTAAAGGTGCAATGTATCCACTTGGTCCAGAAGAGTTGGCAACTGCGTTAGAAACCTTTGTCAATGATTACGGAATCACACTGATAGGGGGATGCTGCGGTACAACGCCAGCTCATCTCAAGGCAGTAGTTGATCGACTTGCTTCACGCCCAGTCAAAAAGCGCAACATAGAAATTGAACCTGGTGCATCTTCTTTATATCAATACGTTCCTTTTAGACAAGATCGAACCTATCTCGCCATAGGGGAGCGTACTAATGCGAATGGTTCACGAGCATTTAGAGATGCACTTGTTTCTGAAGATTGGGCAACGTGTGTAGAGATTGCTCGTGATCAAATACGCGACGGTGCACATATGCTTGATCTATCCGTTGATTACGTTGGGCGCGATGGCGTTCGAGATATGAGTGAATTAGCTTCACGTTTTGCCACTGCGTCAACGCTTCCAATTGTTTTAGATTCGACAGAGCCAGCGGTTTTAAAAGCGGGACTCGAGGCACTTGGTGGTCGATGCGTGATCAATTCCGTCAATTATGAAGACGGAGACGGTCCAACATCACGTTTTGCCAAAATCATGCCCCTAGTTCAAGAACATGGAGCCTCAGTAGTAGCCCTTACGATTGATGAAGAAGGGCAAGCCCGTACAGCTGATTGGAAATTGAAAGTAGCGCGGCGGTTGATTTCAGATCTCACTGAAAATTGGGGGATTCTCATCGGTGATATTTTGATCGATACGCTCACATTCCCAATAGCAACCGGGCAAGAGGAAACCCGGCGAGATGGACTCGAAACTATCAATGCAATTAAGACTCTCAAATCAGAATTTCCGGAGGTACAGACAACTCTGGGCGTGAGCAATGTTTCATTTGGGCTTAATCCCGCAGCACGTGTTGTTCTCAATTCTGTGTTCCTGCACGAATGCGTTCAAGCAGGTTTGGATTCAGCAATCGTGCATCCATCAAAAATAACACCAATGGCGAGAATTGATAGCCGCCAAAGAGAGGTTGCGTTAGACCTGATCTACGATCGACGAGTCTTCGATGGCGAGAACTGCATTTACGACCCTTTAAGCGAGTTCTTGCAATTATTTGAAGGCGTCGAATTAGCTGCTTCTAAAAACATTCGAGCTTCTGAACTAGCGGCCCTGCCTTTGAAAGTGCGCTTAGAGCGAAGGATCATTGACGGTGAGAAAGTAGGACTCACGGATGATTTAGATACCGCAATGGCCGAAGGTATCAAACCTCTTGAAATCATAAACGACCATCTTCTTGAGGGAATGAAAGTAGTCGGCGAACTCTTCGGTAAAGGCGAAATGCAACTTCCTTTTGTGTTGCAAAGTGCCGAAGTTATGAAATCTGCTGTTGCTTACCTCGAGCCTTATATGGAAAAAACAAGTGATGCAGGTCGTGGACGTATGCTTTTAGCGACAGTAAAGGGAGATGTGCACGATATCGGAAAGAATTTGGTAGACATAATTCTTTCAAACAATGGTTATCAAGTTGTTAATATCGGAATTAAGCAAACTATTAACCAAATCATCGATGCTGCGCAAGAAAATGATGTTGACGCGATTGGTATGTCTGGCTTATTAGTGAAATCAACGGTAGTAATGAAAGAAAATCTCGAGGAATTAACAGCTCGTGGATTAGATCAAAAATGGCCCATTGTTTTAGGTGGAGCAGCGCTCACTCGAACTTTCGTTGAACAAGATTTAGCGAGTCAGTTTCCAGGTCAGGTCCGATATGCACGTGATGCCTTTGAAGGGCTACGTTTGATGGATGCCATCATGGCGGTAAAGCGGGGAGACGAAGGTGCCGCGCTTCCAGAGTTGCGCGAACGAAGGGTAAAACTTGTGACGCGCAAAGAAGAAAGAATTTCCATCGACACAAATCGAAGTGATGTTGCTACTGATGTTGATATCCCAAATGTTCCCTTCTTTGGCTCAAGAATTGTCAAAGGCATTCCTCTTGCAGATTACGTAGGAATGCTAGATGAACGTGCACTCTTCGTTGGCCAATGGGGACTTAAGGGGGCGCGGGGTGAATATGAAGCCATGGCAGAACGCGAAGGACGGCCTCGTTTACGCAAATTACTTAATGAAGTGCAGTCAAAAGGTTGGCTAGAAGCGGCTGTTGTCTATGGATATTTTCCCTGTGTTTCAGAGGGAAACGACCTGGTTATTTTGCACCATGAAGGTCCTAATAAGGGAGAAGAGCGCCTACGCTTCTCATTTCCAAGACAATCTCGAGATCGCAGATTATGCATAGCCGATTTCTTTAGCACTCGTGAATCTGGAAAAACGGATGTGGTTGCTTTCCACGTAGTAACCATGGGAAATACAGTCAGTAAAGCTGCTAATGAACTTTTTGCCGCTAATGAATATCGTGAGTATTTGGAACTACATGGTTTATCAGTCCAACTTACCGAGGCTCTTGCCGAACATTGGCATGCTCGTATTCGAGAAGAAATGTCAGTGCGTGGGGAGGATGCCCCCGATATCCAAGGGATTCTCGATCAAGGTTATCGCGGCTCTCGCTATTCATTCGGTTATCCGGCTTGTCCAGATATTGAACAACAAACTGAATTGTGCGAACTTTTAGATCCACAAAGAATTGGTGTCTTTTTCTCTGAGGAATTCCAACTACACCCTGAGCAATCCACTTCTGCGATAATTGTTCACCATCCAGAAGCCAAATATTTCAATGCCAATTAAAACTACTTCCGATTCAATTATGAGCTGGGCAGATATTCTTGAAAAAACACCAATCGCATAGCCTAGATTTCTTAGGTGGAAAATGATTTGTCTCGATAGCTGAAATAATGTCTGAACCGATATTCCTTAAGATCTTCTCAGTAGAAAGTAATTGTGCTTCACTGGGAGAACTTTTTACCACCTTCGAATCACCTAAGTAGATGAGTTGCAGCAGCGTTGGCAAAACACCCTTGTTCTGCCAATAAAGGAGTGCGTAAACCCGAAGTTGAAAGAGCGCTTTTTCCTCCCAACCAGGTTTAGGCGCTTTTCCTGTCTTGTAGTCGACAATCCTCACCTCGCCAGTAGGCGCGACATCAATACGGTCCACAAAACCATGCAAGTACATTTCATCACTGAGATTGCGTTCTAGATGATACTCGCGATGAGTAGATTCAAAAGTGTGAGGCTGCTCTAATTGAAAATAGTTCTGCAATAACGCTGTAGCCCGGTCGAGCCATTCTTTTTCATCTAAAACCAGCTCTGATAATTGAGGATTTTCCAAAAGCGCAGCCTGCCATCTCTTTGGCAGCACTTCTCTCGCTGATTCGATGGTGCGTTCAGGTGCAGGTAGTTCAAAAAGGTCTTCCAGAACTGCATGTAGCAATTTTCCGCGTTCGGCATCAAGGCTGGGTGGTTCGGGAAGTTGATCTAAAGCTCGATACTTATAAAGTTGTGGACAATTGGTGAAGTCATTAATGCGACTCGGTGACAAACGCAATATATCCATTGCCCTCACGATACATCGACGGGGAGAGAAAAATGGGGGTGTTGCACCTAGGATTGACCTGTGTCTACTCCAGGATATTTTCAAATTGGCGATCGAGTCCAATTAACTGATCCCAAAGGAAAGGTATATAGCTTCACTATTACGCCGGGTAAAGAGTGGCATACACATAAGGGATGGATTAATCACGATGATCTCGTTGGGCTACCAGAGGGATCTGTTGTTAGTACCACTGCGGGTTTGAAATTCACAGCTTTCATCCCTCTTCTTGCGGATTATGTTCTCTCAATGCCTCGCGGTGCGACAATCGTTTATCCCAAGGATGCAGCAATGATTATTGGCGTTGCTGATATATATCCAGGTGCTCGAGTACTCGAGGCAGGAGTTGGAAGTGGTGCGCTTACACTCTCACTTTTGCGTGCCGTTGGCCCGAGTGGTCAGGTTCATTCAGTAGAGCGAAGAGATGATTTTGCTAAAAATGCTTCCGAAAATATCGAAAGCTACTTTGGTATTCATCCTTCGAATTGGAGACTAGAAGTTGGTTCGCTCCAGGAGCAAAATTTCTCTCAACAGTTTGATCGAGTTGTGCTGGACATGTTGGCACCTTGGGAATGTGTTGCTAAAGCAGCTGAGGTACTACGCCCGGGGGGAGTGCTACTTGCATATGTTGCAACGACCACACAGTTATCTGCGACTGCAGAAGCAATCAAGGAAGATGGTCATTTTACCGAACCCGAAAGTTCGGAAACTCTTGTGCGCGGTTGGCATCATGAAGGGCTAGCTGTGCGCCCACAGCAGAGAATGATTGGCCACACTGGGTTTTTGATTTTTAGCAGAAGAATGGCGCCTGGAGTAGATGTACTACCACGTCGCCGACGTCCCGCAAAAGGTGCTTACGGTGTCTCGGAAGACTGAACGTCTTGTCAATCTCACAATCGCTCTATTAGCTACAAAACGTTTTCTTACCAAGTCAGAGATATTTCATTCAGTTGAGGGGTACGAAGGTACCAATGAATCTAAAGAGCGAATGTTTGAAAGAGATAAGGATGATTTGCGTTCTTTGGGAATAGAGATTGAAGTAGGTTCATTTGACCCTTTGTTCAATGACGAGGCCGGCTATCGGATAAAAAGGGAGAGTTATGAATTGAATCTTGGTGAAGTTTCCCCTCTTGAAATTTCCCTACTTTCTCTTGCAACCACGGCTTGGGAAGGAGCATCTCTCAGCGATGTAGCTCAACGAGCTTTTGTGAAACTATCGTCACTGGGTATCCCTACTGACGAACTCGATCTTCCAGGTTTAGCACCGGTGTTACCCGATGCTGGTAATGAACTTTCTCTTCTTGCAAAGGCGATATCCGAACGTAGAGCCATTCAATTTTCCTATATCGATGCTGAACTAAATTGCACATCTCGAGAAATTGTTCCTACTGGAATTTCTAGTCGAGATGGTTTTTGGTATGTCTCTGGCGTGGATCAAAAAGTTCAAGAGTTAAGGACCTTTAGATTGGACAGAATCGAAGGAGCCATATCCCTGGGTAAAATACAGAAAGATTTTGATATTCCAGATAATTCCGGTTCAACTTGGGAATACCAAGACATTCTTGTTTCACAGCATGCGATTATTGATGTACGACATGGAAAGGGTTATGCACTTCGCGCATTGGCAATCAAACAAGCGGATATGGGAGAGTGGGATCAATTAACAATCCCTATTCTCAACCTGCGTACTTTGGCTTCACTAGTCCTCTGGCACTGTGAGGATGCATTGGTTCAAGAACCAATCGAATTGCGTAATCTTGTGATTTCTCATCTACAACAACTGGTAAAAAACCATGGCTAAGAAGCAAGCTTCTCCAATAGAAAAAGCCTCCCGGTTACTGGATTTGGTTCCATATATTCATGCTCACCAGGGAATCCCTCTCGACGAGCTCGCTTCTAAATTTGGAGTGACCTCTGAAGAATTGACTGAAGATCTCACAACTTTGTGGATGTGTGGTCTGCCGGGTTATACCCCGCTAGAGCTGATGGACCTGGATTTTGATTCAGGCTACGTCAGTATTCGAAATGCCCAAACACTAGAAAAGCCACGCTCGATAACCCACGAAGAGGGTGTGGCAATCCTCCTTGGGTTGGATCTGATACGAACAAACATCCCATCGAATCGTGCGGACCTAATTCTTTGCATTGAAACCCTACGTAAGAGAATTTGTCAAAGTATTAATTTGCCTGATTCTCTAAAAATCAATCCAGCAATCAATCTAGGCAATTTTAATATCATCGAGAAGGCGCTCCATGAAAAGAATGGATTGGTGATTGAATACCACTCTCTACATCGAGATGAATTGACATCTCGAAAAGTTTATCCGCTGGAAATTGTTCGCGAAAATGGAAACTTCTATCTTCACGCCTATTGCTATTTTGCCAGTGATTTTCGTCATTTTCGCATCGACAGAATTGTGAGTTTAGAAATAACAGATTTGAGATCGCCTCGAGATGTTTTGCCACCACATAATCGGAAGATTTCGGCATCAGCACGTTTACTGAAATCTTCCCGGGATACATCTGAAAGATTTGCTTTAGACAATCCTTTGGTACATGATGAGTTTGATATTGAGTCATATTCTGAGCAATGGGTCCAACGTGCCGTTTTGGCCTCTGGTGATTCAGTTGAACTCCTGTCGCCGCGTACTATTCGAGAAAATATCGCCAAAAGGGCGCAATCGATACTTGATTGTTATCTTTAGCGCCATCTCGAACTACCCATCAAATCGAGGCTGGTGTAATCTAACCTCACAGATCAGTTAAGGAGTTACCGGAATGAACTTAGGTCCAAGAGAGATAGTTATTCTCCTCATCGTTGTACTTGTCCTGTTTGGCGCTAAGCGTCTTCCTGACTCTGCTCGCTCACTCGGACGATCAATGCGAATCTTTAAGAGTGAGATGAAAGAGATGAAAGCTGATGACGCCGCGATTGAAGAAGACGGCAAAAAAGAGAGATAAATAGATGGCGTCTGCAAATGATGGACGGATGCCACTCATTGACCACTTAAGAGAACTGCGTCAGAGAGTTCTGGCGTCAGCAATTGCGGTACTTGTTGCTTTTTGTGGTGGCTGGTTTTTCTACAACACCATCATTGCCACGCTTGCAAAACCAGTATGTGACTTAAAAGCAGCTCAGGCAGCGGGAGCTGAAAGTTGCGGTGCGTTGTACATCAGCGGCGTATTGGGCCCACTTGATTTACAGATAAAGGTAGCGCTTCTAACTGGAGTAATTGTTTCTGCCCCGTTTTGGTTATATCAACTGTGGGCCTTTATTGCACCAGCTCTACATAGAAAAGAGAAGCGAAATAGCGTTCTATTCGTAACAGCCGCAACTCCTTTTTTCATTATGGGTGCAACTCTTGGATATCTCATCCTTCCCGTGGCAATTAAAGCGCTCTTCGGATTCACACCTGATGCAGTAAGTAATCTAGTTAGGTTTGATGATTATCTGGATTTTGTACTGCGTTTGATACTTCTCGTTGGTCTAGCTTTTGAGCTTCCCATTTTCCTTCTCACATTTAATCTCATTGGATTTTTGCGAGGTAAGACAATCTTGAAACCTTGGCGAGCTTGGGTTTTTTCAATTTTCCTCGTTGTAGCAGCTTTCTCGCCCACTGCAGACCCACTGAGTATGGTCCTTCTATCGGCACCTCTCATCGTCTTCTATTTTTCAGCAGGTGGTATCGCAATTTTGGTTGATAAGCGACGCGATAAGAAAGCTGAGGCTTTTGAATTGGCTAACCCGCGAATCGAAGCACCAACTTCAATCGACGAATAGCCGATAGAGTCAATCCATGTGGGCGATTGCTATCAATCCAACTGCCGGACGCGGAAAAGGTTCTGTGGTTGGGGAACGAGTAGTCCAATTTTTCGCTCAAAATGGGATTATGTATCGGGTTTTTTCGGGACCATCGGCTGCTGATCTAAAAAAAACGCTAGAACCATTTCTAGATTCACATGTCTGTGATGGTGTTATCAGTGTTGGAGGAGACGGTTTAGCGCACTTAATACTGCAAGTTTGCGTTCCGCGCCAAATTCCATTTGCAGTAATGCCAGCTGGGACCGGTAACGATATCGTTCGAACTTTGGGTTGGTCACTCGACGAAGTTGAGAATTATCTCCACCGGGTTATTTCTGAACCACCTAGACCGATAGATTTGGGATTGGTGGATTCTGAATGGTTTGCAGCCATCTTGAGTACAGGGTTCGATTCGGTAGTAAATGAACGAGCTAATTCATTAATTTGGCCAAAGGGTCCACAACGTTACAACGTTGCAATTGCTTTGGAATTACCGAAATTTAGACCAACTGTGTATGAACTTGAACTGGATAACCATTCTCTTACCACTCAGGCCATGCTTATCGCAATTGGAAATGGCAGATCGTACGGGGGAGGTATGTACGTCTGTCCTCAGGCGAGTTTAGATGACGGTTTATTTGATGTAATGATTTTGGAACCGGTGAGCAAAATCGAATTTCTCAAAGTCTTTCCGAAGGTTTACTCAGGTTCCCATATTTCGCATCCTAAGGTTACTTTCCATCGTACCTCTAAAATTCGTATTACAGCAGATGCAGTTGCGTACGCAGATGGCGAGAGAATTGGACCAGCTCCAGTTTCAGCAGAGTGCATTAGAGGAGCAGGCCTTACATGGAGTCTGTGATCTCGCCCGCTGAAATGTATGCCGCAGCAAAGAAACGTGGACAGCATCCACTCACCGCAGAATTTATCAATCAATTCGAATTTGGATTTGATGAGTTTCAAATAACAGCGTGTCATGCGGTTGAGGATGGAAAAGGAGTACTGGTTGCAGCGCCTACGGGTGCAGGCAAAACTGTAGTTGGTGAATTTGCGGCATTTTCAGCTCTTGCTCGCGGAAAGAAGTGCTTCTACACCACTCCAATTAAAGCATTGTCTAATCAGAAATATTTTGAATTTGTCGAGCGATTTGGTGAAGACAAAGTGGGGCTCTTAACAGGAGATACTAATATCAATTCAGAAGCTGAAGTTCTGGTCATGACCACCGAAGTATTGCGCAATATGCTGTATGCAAATTCCATCACGTTAGCGAATCTTGGATCCGTTGTTATGGATGAAGTCCATTATTTAGCGGACAAGTTTCGGGGAGCGGTATGGGAAGAAGTTCTCATCCATCTTATGGAAAGTGTGCAGGTTGTCTCCCTATCTGCAACAGTGTCAAACGCGGAAGAATTTGGCGAGTGGCTAGGGGAGGTGCGAGGGAGCACAGAGGTAATCGTTTCCGAGATACGACCTATTCCTCTCTATCAGCATGTATTGATTGGCAATCGGCTGATAGATCTCTTCAGTGAACCCGGAAGAGTGAATCCAGAGATTCTTGGATTAGAAAGAGAAGCGCTGCGCAAGGTAAGAATTCCACGTGGGCGTCGCGATCGTTACGGTGAAGGCGATAACCGACTATCTCGCGCTGAAGTTATCGATAAATTGCAACGTGAAAATCTTCTGCCTGCCATCACCTTCATTTTTTCGCGAGTTGGATGTGATGCTGCAGTTAAGCAATGTCTCCAAGCAGGAATCAAGTTAACAACAACTGAAGAACGCTTGGAGATTGTTAATACTGCTCAGCGTTACACGCAAAATTTGGCGGAAGAAGATTTGGATGTCCTAGGTTATCGAGATTGGTTGCTCGCTCTCGAAAGGGGGATAGCGGCCCACCATGCTGGACTGTTACCCAGTTTTAAAGGAGCGGTAGAGGAGTTATTTAAGAAAGGTCTAGTCAAAGCAGTTTTTGCAACAGAGACGCTGGCTCTTGGAATCAATATGCCCGCCCGAACAGTAGTTCTTGAGAAATTAACAAAATGGAATGGCGAAGCGCACGTATCAATCACACCAGGGGAATACACCCAGTTAACCGGAAGAGCGGGTAGACGCGGAATTGATATTGAAGGAAACGCAGTCGTGCAGTGGTCTCCAACCGTTGATTCTGCAACCGCCGCAGGTTTGGCATCTACGCGTACATATCCACTTCGTTCTTCCTTTACTCCAACTTACAACATGTCTATTAACTTGATTGCAAGGTTTGGACGTGAACGCGCTCGTGGCTCCCTCGAATCTTCCTTTGCCCAGTTTCAAGCAGATCGCGCAGTCGTGGGGCTAGTTCGGCAGATTCGTAAGAATGAATCAGTAGCTGCTGAATTAGTCGAATCGGCACAGTGCCATCTCGGTGACTTTAATGAATACTCCCGGATTCGCATAGAAATAAAGGAACTTGAAAAACTCCTTAGCAAGCGCGATGGGCGGCGTACTTTTGATCAACGACAACGTATACATATGGAGAATGAATTGGACGAGCTTCGTCGTTCTCTTCGCAAACATTCATGCCACTCTTGTAACGATCGAGAGGCACATGCCCGTCTTGCTGAACGGGCAGATAGACTCAATCGGGAATCAGATGGATTGCGCTCCAGAGTTGAAAATCGTACCCACGTTATTGCAAAGACATTTGATCGTATTTGCAATGTCTTGACACACCTTGGATATATAGAAGGCGAAAAGCCTCTTGAACAAGGCAAGATATTGGCGAAGATTTACGCGGAATCAGATCTATTGCTCACTGAATCGATCCGCAGAGGAGTTTTCGACAATTTAAGCGCTCCAGAACTGCTTTCGGTGGCATCTGCAATGATTTATGAGAGTCGATCCGCAGAAAATTACGCGCCAAAAATTCCTCATCAAAATGTAGCCGCTGCTCTGGCTTCAGTTGCAAAAATTTGGGGTGAATTAGAGGCTATCGAGAGTGATTTTGATGTCAAAACCCAACGTGAACCAGATTTTGGTTTTTGTTATGCGGCATATCGTTGGGCTAATGGCCATTCTCTCAGCAGCGTACTTAAGGGAACTGATATGACGGTCGGAGATTTTGTTCGCAGTATCCGTCAACTCATTGATCTGTTGACTCAAATTGGAGGAGCGGCCGAAGTTCTTCGGCCAAAATGCAAAGAAGGAGTTAAGCGCTTGGATAGAGGAGTTATTTCAGATATGTTGGCTGATATATGACACTTATGCTGCTTGATAGCGCATCACTCTGGTATCGCGCTTATTACGGTATGCCAGATACTTTGGTTTCACCGTCAGGAATGCCAGTTAATGCCATACGAGGTTATCTCGATATGGTTGCCCGCCTCATTGGGATGTATTCTCCCAATCGAATCGTGGCGTGCATTGAAGGTGACTGGAGACCTTCATGGCGAGTTGAACTTTTTCCCGATTACAAGGCTAATCGCGTCGAAGATGAAGGTGAGGAAGAGGAAGAGCCTGAAACACTCACTCCGCAAATTCCAATTCTTCTTGATTTATTGGACGAATTTGGAATTCCCATGGTGGGCGTTGATGATTACGAAGCTGACGATGTCATGGCTACCTTTGCAATTCGCGAAAACGGGCCGATACGCGTTGTAACAGGGGACAGGGATCTCTTTCAACTTGTGGATGATCGTCGTGACGTAAAGGTGGTATATCTCGCTCGTGGGATATCACAACATGATTTGGTCGATATCAAATGGGTTTCAGAGAAATACGGAATACCGGGGGATCGCTATGCGCTCTTCGCCATGTTTCGCGGCGATCCTTCAGATGGGCTTCCGGGAGTAAAAGGTATTGGCGAGAAGGGAGCTGCACTCATCGCCAATAATTTCGCCTCGGTCGACGAAGCGATTGCAGGAGCTCAGTCAGGACATTCGTCGCTCAATGCATCTCTTGCCAAGAAGATTATTGACGGGGCGGAATACTTGAAGATTGCTCCAACGCTAGTCAATTGCGCTACAGATGTTGCGCTACCGAAGATTGACATCACAATGCCGAAATCGCCTAAGGATTTGTCGAAAATTTACGCATTGAAAGAGGAATATGGATTAGGTGCAAGCGTTGATAGATTAATATCAGCGCTAAATTGGTAGGAGATAGTGACGATGTACTCATTTTTGGGAAAAGGAACGTGATAGAGATGAAACCTGTCATTCTTATTCCAACCTATAATGAATCCACCTCTATCGTTGAACTTCTCAATTCGCTTGAAATTTTGCATCAGGAACGTGATTTCGATGTTGTTATTCTTGATGATAATTCGCCAGACAAAACAGCAGATATTGTTGATTCTTTGCAATTAAGTTGGGTAAATGTGCTTCGCAGGCCTGGAAAAGCTGGTTTAGGGGCGGCTTACAGAGCTGGTTTTGCTCACGTGTTACCCCAAAATCGATATTCCAAAATTGTGACTATGGATGCAGATGGTTCTCATCGTGTTGCAGATCTACCAGCAATGCTTGATGCAACCAATGCGCCGATCTCAATAACTCTTGGAACTCGATGGATTCAGGGTGGCAGTGTGGTAAATTGGCCAAAAAGTCGACAGTTGTTATCGCGTTCTGGAACGACCTACGCCAGGATGGCGCTCGGTATTCCACTGCACGACCTCACCGGAGGTTTTCGGGTCTACAGTGCAGAGCTACTGAACCGTTTACGTTTAGATCAAATGACTGCAACTGGATATTGCTTTCAGATTGAAATGGCCTTGGCATCCGTTTTGGCTGGTGCTAAGACGGTTGAAGTACCAATAACCTTCGTAGAACGGGTTAATGGGGTATCCAAGATGAGTAGAGCGATAGTCATTGAAGCGCTCTGGCAGACCACTTTGTGGGGCCTATCTCGTCGCTTACGGCCAAACGCCGATAAGTTACATTATGTAAAGTAAAAGGAATTAGGCGAAGGCTTCTACGGGTGGACAGGAACAGACCAGGTTCCTATCCCCGTATGCCCCATCAATACGGCCGCTGGTGGGCCAATACTTGCCCTTCATGCCGATTAATTCGCCAGGTATTAAACCGGTAAGCGTTGCTGGGAACGCACCTTTCTCACGGGTGTACTTCCGGTTCCAATCACTTGCGGCGATAGCTCCGATCGTGTGTGGTGCATGCCGTAGCGCAGAATCTTCCACGGCAATTTTGCCATCAATAATCTCTTGAATTTCATAGCGAATAGCGATCATCGCATCGATAAAACGATTCATTTCAACAATATCTTCAGATTCAGTTGGTTCGATCATGAGCGTTCCAGCGACCGGGAAGGACATTGTGGGAGCATGAAATCCGAAATCCATGAGACGTTTAGCGATGTCATCAACAGTAATCCCTGACGATTTTGTAATTTCGCGAATATCGAGGATACATTCATGTGCAACCATCCCCTTCTCCCCTGTGTAGAGAATTGGATAAGAACTTCTTAATCGTGCGGCCATGTAATTAGCATTGAGAATTGCAACTTCTGTCGCATGCGTAAGTCCTGCACCGCCCATGAGGCGAATGTAAGCCCAGGAAATAGGCAAAATACTCGCCGAACCAAATGGCGCAGCAGAAATTGGTCCAGGTCCTGTTGCTGGACCGGCAGTGGCATCGAGCGGATGATTTGGTAGAAAAGGCGCTAGATGTGCTTTAGAAATTACTGGACCAACACCCGGGCCACCACCACCATGAGGAATACAGAAAGTTTTGTGAAGATTTAAATGGGAAACATCAGCTCCAAATTTTCCAGGTTGTGACGTGCCTACTAGGGCGTTGAGATTAGCTCCATCTACATATACCTGTCCCCCTGCGTCATGAACCATGGCGCAGATTTCAGAGATTGCAGATTCAAATACGCCATGCGTCGATGGATAAGTAACCATGAGCGCTGCCAGTTTAGATCCGTGCTCGGAAATTTTTGAGCGCAAGTCAGCCACACTGACATTTCCATGCTCATCGCACTCAATAACAACTACCTTCATTCCTGCCATAACAGCGCTGGCAGCATTCGTTCCATGCGCACTCGAAGGTATGAGACAGATATTTCGCTCTTGGTCACCCCGTGAATCGTGATAGTTGCGAATGGCAAGGAGGCCAGCAAATTCACCTTGGCTGCCCGCATTCGGCTGGAGTGAAACTGCGTCGTATCCGGTGATATCGACCAACCACCGCGATAGTTGCTCAATAAGTACGCGAGTTCCCTGGCTCTGGGAAGCGGGCGCAAAGGGATGTAACGATGAAAATTCAGGCCAGGTAACTGCCTCCATCTCAGTTGTAGCGTTGAGTTTCATGGTGCATGAACCAAGCGGAATCATTGTGCGATCTAAAGCTAAATCACGATCAGCAAGATTGCGGAGGTAGCGCATCATGCC
>JACCDM011896061.1_pt1 | contig 29420 bp, 27 predicted proteins | sample 7445851 | NCBI WGS metagenome assembly JACCDM01 (sample SAMN15323438, study PRJNA562643) | freshwater metagenome | isolation source: river surface water | place: USA:Blue River Watershed | collected 2017-08-16
AGCATCACCAATACTGGTGGGCCAACATTTTGATCAATAGCTTTTTCTACTTCGCAGTGGCATTGGGAGCAATGTTTTTCTATGCATTGCAATACGCTACTGAGGCTGCTTGGTCTGCGACTTTGAAGAGAATTTTTGAAGCTATGTTCCAGTACATTCCTGTTGGAGTTGGAATTTTACTTTTGGTGATTGCTGCAGGTCAATTGCATTTGCATCATTTGTATCATTGGATGGATCCAAATGTTCATGACATTAACCACCCTGATTACGATGCAATTATTGCTGGTAAGAAGCCTTATTTGTCAGCTTGGTTTTTTTGGTTGAGAATGCTAGCTTATGCGGGTACTTTCATTTATTTCGCTCGCAAATTCCGTGAGTGGTCTATTCAGGAAGACACAATCGGTGGAACTGATTTACATTTCATGCAATACCGCAAGGGTGCAGTTTTCTTGGTATTCTTTGCAGTATTTTCTTCAACAATGTCATGGGATGTGTTGATGAGTATCGATACGCACTGGTATTCTACCATGTATGGTTGGTACATATTCTCAGGCATGTGGGTTTCTACAATGACATTTGCCACTTTAGCTTTAGTATGGTTAAAGAAATTGGGTTATTTCGGAAATGTGAATGAATCTCATATCCATGACATGGGTAAATGGATGTTTGCAATATCTATGTTATGGAGCTACTTGTGGTTCTGTCAGTACATGTTGATATGGTACTCGGATATTCCAGAAGAGGTAACCTATTTCAAAGAGCGCTATGATCATTACATGGGCATGATGTGGACCATTTTCTTCGTGAACTTTGCTGTTCCTTTCTATGCATTGATAGCACGTGATGCCAAAAGAAATACTAAGTATTTAGTAAGAGCGGGTGTAATCATATTTATCTCTCACTTCTTTGATTTTTATTTGGCGGTTATTCCAGGAACAACTCATGCGCACGAAACTTTCACAGGTTGGTTCGAATTAGGTTTGTTTATCGGATTTTTAGGTTTATTTGTGCGCATGTTTACAACAGCATTGACCAAAGCAAACTTGATTCCTGTGAAACATCCTTTCTTAGATGAAAGTAATCATCACAGTATTTAAATTTAGTAGGATAGAAAAAAGAAAACACAATGAACTTATTCATTCTTTTAGTGGTGGTGTTGGCAATTATAGCAATTGCGCAATTGACCAAAGTGTATGATTTGTCGCGCACGTTGAGAAATTCACGTGAAGAAGAAGTATCAGCAGCAGATAATCGTGTAAATGCAAACGCATGGATTGTTTGGATGTTTGTATTCTTCGGGTCTGTTATTTATTTGTACGCCAAATACGGCGATTATCTTCCAGAGGCGGCATCTGAGCATGGTGCAGCTGTAGACAAATTGATGTCTTTGAATATTTGGTTGATTACTATCGTGTTTTTCATTGTGAACTACTTGTTGTTCACATTTGCAAACAAGTACCGTTTTAATCCAAATCGTAAGGCAAAGTTTTTTGCACATGACAATCGTCTAGAAATGCTATGGACTTTGGTACCAGGTGTGACGATGGCTTTCATCATCGTTTATGGTTTGATTACTTGGAATAACATTACTGGCCCTGCATCAGCGGATGCCATTCAAATTGAGTTGTACTCGAAGCAGTTTGACTGGACGGCAAGATATCCGGGAGAAAATAAGGTTTTTGGTGCTGCTGATTATAACCTAATCGGAACAACAAACGCTTTGGGCCTAGTGACCAAAGAAGGAGTCGCACAGAAAATTGCAGAGATTGATCACAATATTGAGGCTACTGAAAAGTCAATTGCAGAGGGAAAGGCCAAGGGTACAATGCCGGACAGCTACATGGAGAGCTTGGAAGATCAACTGTACAAATTAAAACGTCACAAACAACGTATTTTGGATTTGAAAGAAAACGAATTAAATGGTCAAAGCCAATGGATGTCAGGTGCTGATGATAAAATTGTGAAAGGGGAGTTTCATATTCCTGTAGGCCAAGAAGTGGAGTTTGTTTTCCGTTCTCAAGACGTTATTCACTCAGCATATATGCCTCATTTCCGTGCCCAAATGAATACTGTTCCTGGTGTTCCGACACGTTTTAAAATGAAGCCTTCGATTACAACGGCAGAAATGCGTCAAAAATTGGGCAACGATAAATTTGATTACATTTTGTTGTGCAATAAAGTTTGCGGCGCTGCTCACTTCAATATGAAGATGACTGTCGTAGTGGATACTCCGGAGGATTACGCAGCATGGTTGGCTGAACAAAAAACATTTGGTGGAGAATCTTCGATGAAAGAAGAGGCAGCTCCTAGCTCAGACACAACTATGGTATCAATGTTAGATAAGTAATAAAACGAATTTTAGTAAGAAGTTATGGGAGCACATACTCACGATCACGGTCACCACGAAGAGAGCTTCATCTCGAAGTATATTTTCTCGCATGACCACAAGATGATTTCCAAGCAGTTTTTGGTCACTGCTATTTTCATGGGAATCGTTGCTGTTATGTTGTCAATTTTCTTTCGCCTTCAATTGGGATGGCCAGGAGAGAAGTTTGCCATTCTAAACGCATTTCTAGGTGACAAATGGGCACCAGACGGAATCTTAGATAAGAATGCTTATTTGGCTATGGTTACAATCCATGGTACTATCATGGTATTCTTTGTACTTACCGGAGGATTATCAGGAACATTTGCCAACTTGCTTATTCCATTGCAGATTGGTGCGCGTGATATGGCATCTGGATTCATGAACATGTTGTCTTATTGGTTTTTCTTGGTATCAAGTTTAATCATGTTGGCTTCTTTGTTTGTTGAAGGTGGTGCTGCTTCTGGTGGTTGGACAATTTACCCTCCACTATCAGTATTGCCTCAAGCAATGCCAGGTTCTGGAACAGGAATGACGCTTTGGTTGATTTCAATGGTTCTTTTCGTTGCATCTTCTTTGTTGGGTGGTTTGAATTACATCGTGACCATTTTGAACTTGAGAACAAAAGGAATGAAAATGACCCGTTTGCCTTTGACAATTTGGGCATTGTTGGTTACCGCAATTTTAGGTGTTCTTTCTTTCCCAGTTTTGGTTTCTGCGGTTGTTCTTTTGATTATGGACCGCACAATGGGTACGGCTTTCTATTTGTCAGATATCTTCATTCAGGGTGAGGCATTAGATGTGACAGGTGGTTCTCCAATTTTATTCCAGCATTTGTTCTGGTTCTTAGGTCACCCAGAAGTTTATATCGTATTGTTACCAGCTTTGGGTATATCTTCAGAAGTAATAGCAACCAACTCACGCAAACCAATCTTTGGTTACAAGGCGATGATTGGATCAATCTTGGCGATAGGATTTTTGTCTTTTATTGTATGGGGTCACCATATGTATGTGACAGGTATGAATCCTTTCATCGGATCGGTATTCGTTTTCACTACACTTTTGATTGCCATCCCATCTGCGGTAAAAGCATTTAACTATATTACAACTTTGTGGCAAGGTAATATCAAGTTCACACCAGCGATGATGTTCTCCGTTGGATTGGTAAGTACTTTCGTTACTGGAGGTTTGACTGGAATTATCTTGGCTGACTCTGCATTGGATGTGAATGTCCATGATACGTATTTCGTAGTAGCTCACTTCCACATTGTAATGGGTATGTCCGCAATATTTGGAATGTTAGGTGGTGTTTACCATTGGTTCCCTAAAATGTATGGTCGTATGATGAATTCTAAATTGGGATATGCTCATTTTTGGCTGACCATGATTTGCGGATTTGGCGTATTCTTCCCAATGCACTTTGTCGGAATAGCAGGAGCCCCTCGTCGTTATTATGACTATTCAGAGTTTGATTATTTGGATAAGGTGATTGAGCTAAATCCGATGATATCAACTTTTGCGATCATTGGAGGTGCCGCGCAGTTGTTGTTCTTGTTCAATTTCTTCCACAGTATTTGGTATGGACAAAAGGCTACCCAAAATCCATGGAAATCAAACACTTTGGAATGGACTACACCAGTGCAACATGTGCATGGTAACTGGCCTGGAGCTTTGCCAGAAGTGCACCGTTGGGCTTACGATTACTCAAATCCAGAACACGAAGAAGATTTTGTACCTCAAATCGTTCCATTAAAACAAGGTGAGCACGCTCATTAATAGAATATCGACTTTATTAAAAATCCGCAGCCTAACGTTGCGGATTTTTTGTTTATGCTTGCTTTTCGGGAGCATTGACGTCGATGCTCAAACTATACAGCTCGGAGTGACGTTGAGGGGTTTATTGAATCAAAAACCAACACCCGCTTTTAAGTGGGATACCCAAAATTCATTTATTACAGGTAAGAGTGTCAAAGTTCAATCCCTAAAAGGGGGTGTTACTTTTGGTGAACAACTTACAATAGGCGTGGGATACCATTGGCTTCAATCCGATATTACGCAGCCTGCTAGTGGATTTAAAGATCCTTTGGGGCTGAAATTGCGATATATATCGTTATTTGGAGAGTTTGTTTTTTATAACAAGGGGAATTGGCAAGGCATTATTCCAGTGCAAATTGGTTATGGTCACTCGTTTCTTCAAACGGATCCTACAGAAGGCAAGCCAACTCGTTTGTATCAACAGAATGTTTTTTTGTACGAACCTAATATAACGATGGAATATAAATTTTCACCTTGGGTGGGAATTGGGGCGGGATATGGTTATAGAATAATGCTCAAAAACAATCCTAAGATCAACCAAAATTTTTATGCGCCTCTTTATGTTTTTCGGGTTAGGATTTTGTTTGGCGAACTTTATTCTCGCTACGGACATTTGTTCCAAGATGAAATAGAGTAATTTTGGTTCATGTCAGAATTTGATATTCGTAATGAAGCCGAACAAAGCGGTGAAAGAGATTTTGAAAGAGCCCTGCGCCCTAAGGTCTTTGATGACTTTACAGGTCAAAGACAAGTGTTGGAGAATCTTCAAATTTTTGTATCTGCAGCTAAATTAAGATCAGAAAGTTTAGATCATGTATTATTACACGGTCCCCCCGGATTGGGAAAAACCACACTGGCCAATATCATAGCGAATGAAATGGGAGTTGGGATTAAAACCACTTCAGGACCAGTTTTAGATAAACCGGCAGACCTCGCAGGATTATTAACGAATTTAGAGGAGAACGACGTTCTTTTTATTGATGAGATTCATCGCTTAAGTCCAGTAATTGAGGAATATTTATATTCCGCAATGGAGGATTTTAAAATTGACTTGGTGATCGATACGGGACCCAATGCGCGTTCTGTTCAGATTGCTTTAAATCCTTTTACTTTAGTAGGAGCTACAACACGATCAGGATTGCTAACAGCGCCATTGCGAGCAAGATTTGGAATCAACTCCAGGTTGGCTTATTACGATGCGAAATTACTCACTGATATCGTCACAAGAAGCGCACAAATTTTGCAAATACCCATTCAAGAAGAGGCTGCTTTTGAGATGGCTCGGAGGAGTAGAGGAACCCCACGTATTGCCAATGCTTTGCTTCGTCGGGTTCGAGATTTTGCACAAATCAAAGGCGATGGTACGATCACATTAGAAATTACCAGAATGGCTCTCAATGCATTGAATGTAGACACCTACGGATTAGATGAAATGGACAACAAGATATTAATGACATTGTTGGATAAATTCAATGGAGGACCCGTGGGACTTACTACTGTTGCAACAGCAGTAGGTGAGGATGCAGGTACAATTGAAGAAGTCTATGAGCCTTTTTTAATTCAAGAAGGATTTTTAATTCGAACCCCAAGGGGAAGACAGCTTACGGACAAGACTTATCAGCACTTGGGCAAAGGAAGATCAGCAAGCTCAGGTCAATTGTTTTAGTATGAATTGGATTGCGATTCGGAGAAGTGAACAACTTAAACTTTGGGCAACGGAGTTGGGTTTCTTGGATTGCGGGATTAGCAAGGCGGAATTTTTGCAGGAGGAAGCGCCAAAGTTAGAAAATTGGTTAAAGAATAATTTTCATGGAGAGATGAAATACATGGAAAATTATTTTGATAAACGATTAGACCCAAGAATTCTAGTTCCAGGTGCTAAAACCGTTATTTCACTCTTGTACAATTATTTTCCCAAGCAAAAACAAAAAAAAGACCTTCCTCAAATTTCTAAGTATGCCTATGGTGAAGATTATCATTTGGTAGTAAAGGACAAAATGAAATTATTGTGGGATCGAATGGAGAAAGAATGGGGCCAAATTCAAGGCCGATATTTTGTGGACAGTGCACCGGTTTTAGAACGAGCATGGGCTGTTAAATCTGGATTGGGATGGCAGGGAAAAAATGGAAATTTGATTCAAAAACGCGCGGGGTCGTTTTTTTTTCTGGCAGAAATAATCGTTGATATTGATATTGCTGCAGATGGACCAACAACCGATCATTGTGGGTCTTGCACTAGATGTATTGATGCATGTCCTACTGAAGCCATTGTTGAGCCAAGGGTAGTCGATGGTTCAAAATGTATTTCATACTTCACTATTGAACTTAAGAATGCTATAGATGATCGTTGGAAAGGACAATGGAATGATTGGGTATTTGGTTGTGATATATGTCAAGATATCTGCCCATGGAATAAATTCTCAAAACCAACTCAAGAAGAAAGATTTAATTACAAACATGAAATCCTAGATAGGAATTGGGAAGATTGGAAATTTACGGCTGAGGAAGAGTTTAAGAATATTACCAAAGGATCACCATTATCCAGAACCAAATGGTCCGGAATGATGAAAAATCTCAGTCTTTTTGATTGAATGAAAAAGAATCGTTGTTTTTTTACTGAAACTATTTTACATTTATAGCGTTAAATGACCGAAAATCTTAGTAAAAGAAATTCTATGAAAAAGAAAATAGTCGGATTGGCAATGGCTGGACTTGTTGGTTTTGTTGCTGTACAATTCACATCTTGCTCAGGATGTCAGCAAGCCAAGACAGAGCAACCAGCTATGGATGCTAAAAAAGATTCTATGGATCAAGCTCGCGTTGAGCAACTGAAAAAGATTTTCTTCAATATTCCTTCTCCAGTGGAAATGGCGTCTTTGATTAAAGACCAAGGTTACACTTACGACAAAAAAATGTTGAATTCAGTTGAAAACGTCGATAAGTATTTGGGAGAAGTAAAACAAGCTGTTAATCTCGGTATTTATGGTGCAGATTTGAGCTACGCTTCAATCTTTGATCAAAAGCAGGAGAGCATGACTTATTTCGCGGCTGCCAAGAAGTTGGCATCTGCTATGGCAATAGACGGGGGTATCAACGACTCTACAATTACCAAATTAGCCGAGTATCAAGACAACCGCGATAGTGTATTAAAGATCGTAACTGCTGCCTACGCGGATCTTAATGGTTATCTGAAGGAGAACAATAGAATAGAAGTGTCTGCTTTGGTTGTTTCGGGTGGATGGTTGGAAGCTTTACATCTTTGTTTGCAATACTCTGAAAAACCAAATTCAACTTTAATTCGCCAACGTATCGGCGAGCAAAAGATGGTTCTTGAGAATTTATTGAAGTATTATGAAAGTTTTGAGAACAAGCCAGCATTGTCCGAAATGAAAGCTGACTTGATGGAAATACAAAAAGAATTGAATAAAGTAGAAATCACATCTGAAAAAACTACTGTTACCAAAGGAAAAGATGGTGTAATGACTATTGGTAATAATTCAAAGACCAATGTCAAGGATGATACATTGAAATCACTTGGTGTGTTGGTTAAAAAGATCAGATCAAAATACGTTGCTTAACTTTTAAGGAGATGAAGAAATTATTAGCCTCTATATTTTTCTTGGCTTTGGTTACATTTGGAGCCAATGCACAATGCCGAGCATTTACCAAGAATCGCGTTTTACCCAACTTATCTGGATTTATACAAAATGAAAACTATAACGCGGCTCTCTTCATGGAAGGTGATGAGGCTGAGTTATTGATGACTTTTTATGGTGGTAAGGACTATAGATTGGTCGTGATGGCACATCCGGTACTTCCTGAAGTGGAATTTGAAGTATACGACACGAATGATGAATTGCTGTATTCCAATAAAACAGCGGGAAACAAAAATGTATTTGATTTTAGAATGTCTAGCACTCAACAACTGAAAGTGCGCGTGAAAGTGCCTGATTCTAATGGTACCATGGTGCGTCAAGGTTGTGTTACCGTTGTTGCTGGACACAAGCAATCTTAATGAATATGATGTTAAAAAAAAGGGCTCAACGAGCCCTTTTTTTATTGCCATATGAGATCACCAGCTTGAAATAACTCTATCCCTTTTTCTGTTTGCAATTGCAGACGACCCCATTCATCAACCCCCACTATGGTTCCGTGAATTAGGTTGCCGCGAAACATGAAAATGTGCTTTTCGCGGTATGAAAAAAGATGTTTCAAATATTCTGTTTCCTGAGAATTCCCCTTGTTCCAATTCTCGAAATATTGCATGATTTTTTGATGAACCAGGATAAGAATCTCATCAACAGTTGAATTCATATCTGGATTTTCTGCCAATAAAGAAGTTGCGCGAGGTGATTTAAATTGAGTTTGAAAAACATTAATACCAATTCCACAGATTAAAGTTGCCGTTTTGTCAGCGTGCAAATGAGATTCTATAAGTGTTCCAGAAATTTTTTTATGATCGATTAATATATCATTGGGCCATTTTATATTAACTGATTTTTTAGATGTCAATTGTTCGATCGTCTCCCTAAGGGCCAATGATATCGCTTTATTAAGGCGGATTATTTTTTCAAAGTTAGAATCTGGCAAATGGAGTATCCAGCTCGCAGTTAGATTTTGTCCAGCTGACGCCTCCCAAGAATTGGAACGTTGTCCCCTTCCATGGGTTTGATGTAGTGCCGATATGACAGTTCCATGCTGAACTTTACCCTCCAAAAGGAGTTTGGCTGCATAGTTGTTCGTTGAATCTACCTCAGACAGTGAAATACGGTTAATTTCCATTATTCTACGAAGATAATCGGGTTTTTTCATGGGACTGAAGTTGTACATTTGCAGTAATTAAGAATCATGGCGAAAAAAGTAAAAAAAGCAGGCGAGGAACAACTCTTAGATATTGTTGTCCAAGGCATGCAAGAATTAAAAGCAAAGAATATTGTGATATTGGATTTGCGCAAGTTGGAATCTGCAATGGCGGATTATTTTGTTATAGCATCTGGAAGTAGTAGCACTCATGTTGAGGCAATTGCGAATTCAGTAGAAAAGTTCACTGAAGAGCACTTAGACGAATCACCTCGACGAATTGAGGGGAAGAGAAATGGTAAATGGGTGTTGATGGATTACTTCAATACTATTGTACACGTGTTTGATGAAGAGACCCGTGATTTTTACGCTATCGAACAATTGTGGGGCGATGGTGAGTTGACAAGAATTGAAGATTAATATTGTAATAAATGTCAAAAGAAGAAAATAAGCAAGGCAAACCCAAAATGCCAGATGCTCCCAAAAACATCAATTTTTATTGGATTTACGGCGTGATTGCGGTCATTCTGATTGGAATGATGTTTTTCAACGGATCAAGTGAGGGGCGAGAAACAGACTTTGCACGTTTCAAGCAGTTTTCATCAAGTCACTTGATAGAGAAAGTAGAGTATGATGGAAGCACTGCTTTAATCTATTTGAATCAGGCAGGAAAGGACTCATTAAAAAATGAGTTAGGAACAGGTTCAAGTGTCAAAAGCTTCGCTCGAAGCGCGGAGTATTGGTTTAACATCCCTCCAGGGGAGGAATTTGTAAAGGAAATTCAGAAATCCGGTGAGCAGCATGGATTCATGGTGCGTTATCAGCCACCAAATGAAACTGCTCAAGGCTTAATCTGGTGGGTTGTGATGTTGGGTGTGATGATTTTAGGATGGGTTTTCATCATGCGCCGCATGGGCGGTGGTGGCGGAGGCGGAGGACAGATATTTAATATCGGTAAGTCCAAAGCAACCTTGTTTGAGAAAGGAAAGGGAACTCAAGTTACGTTCAATGATGTTGCAGGATTAGAGGGAGCAAAAGAAGAAGTGCAGGAGATAGTTGATTTTTTGAAGAATCCCAAGAAGTATACAGAATTAGGAGCTAAAATTCCTAAAGGAGCCTTATTGGTAGGTCCTCCAGGAACTGGAAAAACTTTATTAGCAAAAGCAGTAGCGGGAGAGGCTCAGGTACCTTTCTTTAGTTTGTCTGGTTCTGATTTTGTTGAAATGTTTGTAGGTGTAGGGGCAAGTAGAGTTAGAGATCTTTTCCGTCAAGCCAAAGAAAAGGCACCGGCTATTATTTTCATAGATGAAATTGATGCAATTGGTCGGGCGAGAAGTAAGAACTTAAATTTTGGAAGCAATGATGAGCGTGAGAATACGTTGAATCAGTTGCTTACTGAAATGGATGGTTTTGGAACCAACTCCGGAGTAATTATTTTGGCTGCAACGAATAGAGCGGACATTTTGGATAAAGCCTTGTTGCGCGCTGGAAGATTTGATCGCCAGATTTATGTGGATATGCCGGATATCAAAGAGCGTGTTCAGATTTTTAATGTCCATCTTGAGAAGGTTAAGAAAGATGATACGATTGATGTTGATTTTATGGCCAAACAAACGCCAGGTTTTAGCGGAGCGGATATTGCCAATGTATGTAACGAAGCAGCTTTAATAGCTGCAAGAAAGGGTCACTCCGCTGTAGGCAAGCAAGATTTCTTAGATGCCGTAGATAGAATTATCGGAGGCTTGGAGAAAAAAAATAAAATAATCACCGTAGAAGAGAAGAGAACAATAGCCTATCACGAAAGCGGTCATGCTATTGTCAGTTGGTTGCTTCGTTATGCTTCACCACTAGTCAAGGTTACCATTGTTCCAAGAGGTAGATCTTTGGGTGCGGCTTGGTATCTCCCTGAAGAGAGACAGATTACAACCACAGAACAAATCCTGGATGATATGTGTGCGGCCCTCGGTGGACGCGCGGCAGAGGAAGTGGCCTTTGGGAAAATTTCCACAGGAGCGCTTTCAGATTTGGAGAAGGTGACAAAGCAAGCCTACGCCATGGTTACCATTTACGGCTTAAATGACAAAATTGGTAATCGCAGTTATTATGACAGTTCAGGTGATTCTCAGTTTCAAAAGCCATACTCAGATGAGACAGCTAGAATCATTGATGAAGAAACGAGTAAAATTATTGAATCTGCCTACATCAAGGCCAAGGAGCTGTTGTCAAATAACCGCGAACAATTGGATCAATTGGCGGCAAAGCTTTTAGAGAAAGAGGTTATTTTTAAAGACGACTTAGAAGCAGTATTGGGAGTTAGACCATGGGGAGAAGAACCCAAGGTTGAGCAATCAAAGCAATCGGCATCTGTCGATATTACGTCTGCTGCTAGTGGCGCTGTAGTTCCCGAAGAAGATAGCAATCAAGCGCAGGTAGAGGGAGGAGCTAATGAGTAATTTGGCGCTTCGTTCTGTAACAGGATTGTTTTTTGCGGCTGCTATGATTGGTGCATTTTGGTGGGGACCAACCGCCACAGCCTTGCTTTTTCTTTTATGGACTTTTGTCGGATCTCATGAGTTTTATCAACTAACGGGGGCCTCTTCTCATAGAGCTTGGGGAGGAATTTTGCTTGGTGTTGGATTCTATATTTATTTCTTTTTGATTGGATCAGGAGTCTTACATTTTCAGCATTTGGTTTATCTTTTACCGGTACTCGTTCTATTGATAGGGTTAGAGTTGGTGGTACTTCGCCCTCACTTTGCAATGGATTTTGCTCGAGTGCTGATGGGTTGGGTTTATGTGGCTTTACCAATGTCTTTGGTGAGTTCTTATGCCTTTATTCCAGGCGAATATTCTTTTTGGTTGCCGATGTCTTTTTTTGCTCTCCTGTGGGTAAATGATAGTGGTGCCTATGCAGTGGGAAGAATGATGGGGAAAACAAAATTGTTTGAGAAAGTATCTCCTAAAAAAACTTGGGAAGGTTTTATCGGTGGATTAATCGCAACAATTTTGTGTGGATTGGCTTTTTCTCAAGTTGATGCAGTCCAATACGAGTTGGTTTTAATGACAAATACGGATTGGATATTATTGGCGATTTTAATTTCTGTTTTTGGAACGATTGGAGATCTGGTAGAGTCCCATTTGAAAAGGACTGCTAATGTCAAAGATTCAGGTGTTTTAATACCTGGCCATGGCGGCGTATTAGATCGATTTGACGGATATTTGTTAGCCATGCCAATGGCGTATACTTTTGTTTATATAATTTATCATTTATGACAATTCACAAAGAAGGTAGATCATGGGTTCTTATCTCAACAGTTTTGTTGGGATTGTCCATTACTTATTTTAACGTTTCATCATCAGATTGGTTTTGGTTGAAACTATTACTTGTTGCCACGGTGGCTTTTTTTTGGTTGGCTTTTGTTCAATTTTTTCGCTTACCAAAACGTACAAATCTGGCTGAAAAAAATCAGATAGTTGCTCCTTGCGATGGAAAAGTTGTGGTGATAGAGGAAGTAGTGGAGTCTGAATATTTTAAGGATAAGCGAATCCAAGTTTCCATATTTATGTCGCCTATTAATGTGCATGCTAATTGGACTCCATGTGAAGGTGAGGTTAGCTATGTAAAGTATCATCCGGGTAAGTTTTTGGTTGCTTGGCATCCAAAGAGCTCTACAGAAAATGAAAGATCTACGATAGTCGTAAAGGCAAATAATGGCAAAGAGGTGCTGTTTCGTCAAATTGCTGGTGCACTTGCTAGACGTATTTGTTACTATGTAAAACCCGGTCAGAAAATTAGTCAGGGGAGTGAATTTGGCTTTATTAAGTTTGGAAGTCGTGTAGATTTGTTCTTCCCATTGGATACCAAAATCCATTGTAAAATCGGTGATGTAACTACAGGTAATGTGACGGTTATTGCGGAGTGGTAATTTGCTTTTTAAACGTATTTAATAGAAATAAAAAAGGAGGCAGATGCCTCCTTTTTTATTTGGAATTCATCATTTATTTGATAAACTCAGCGTCTTTGATAGTGGTGCTAACAGCATTGACACAAAGCACAGGGATTTGAGCATCATTATTGATTACACTTTGCTCTTCTGAAGAACTAAACATCCCCATAAAGCCACTGTCGTGAGAATTAACAATGCAGATCAAATCGGCTTCTATAGCTGCAGCATATTTAATCATTGACTTGACAAATCCATCACTCTTACTCTCTGTGACTTCAACTTCATAGGCAATCCCTCTGCCATCCAAGTATTCCGCGGCGAATTTCATATTTCTTTCTAATTGATTGCGTAAAAACTCATCTGTTTCATTGGGGGATACCAAATAAACTTTTGAGTTGAAATACTTTGCCATATTACCGACGGAGGTCAATTTTTGCTTGGTCTCTTTATGCAAATCCATAGGAACAACCAATTTGTGATATCCATGTGGACGAATGGTTCTTTCTTGTGTTACAATAAACGGAACTAAAGATTCTGTAACAATTTTCAAGGCACGGCTTCCAGTAAGGAATTGCATACCCCGAATACCATGTGTACCCATGATAATTAAATCAGCCCCCATTTCAGCAGATACTTTATCGATGTCTTCAAAAATGTTACCGATGCGAACTATCGTCTCTATATTTTCGTTCTTTTCGGTTCGAACCCATTCTTTCAACGCTTGCATCTTTTGCTTGGCCTCAGCAACTTGAAATTTATTATCGATGATATGAGTAACGTATACAGTTGCATCAATGGTTTTACCCATGACCAAAGCATGATCTAATGCAACTTCACTGACGCGGGTAAAATCGTAAGGAGTAATGATCTTTTTTTCCATAACCTAAATTTTATCAAAAATACGCTGAAAATGGCTAAAGTGTATGACCTAGGTCAAGTTTAAGAAATTGATTAATGCGTCAAGGAATTCTTTGGGCGCCTCGGCATGTACCCAATGACCTGCATGCGGAATTTCTATAAAAATCACCCCTGGAAATACAGATTTTATGGAGGAATGATCAGATGCTAGCACGTAACTACTTTTGCCTCCAGTCAAGAATAAAGTAGGTCCATTAAAAACTTTATCAGGCAATGAGGCAAGAATTAAGTCTATGCTTTTTTCAAGGGCCGGAATATTGAATCGCCATGCCAATTTCCCTTCTTCAATCCAGTATAAGCTCTTAAGCAAAAATTGTTGTGTGGAGGCGTCGGGGATGAATGGAAGAATTCGTTGCTCGGCTTCTTTTCTGCTTGAGCAGCTATCGACATCAACGGCATGAAGTCCTTTGAATATGATGTCATGATGAGGTGGGTAGCTTTTTATACCCATATCAATAACCATCAGACTTTCTACTCTATGCGGAAAATTTTGAGCAAATGTCATTACAGTTTTTCCTCCCATTGAATGACCAAGAAAGTGAGCTTTTTCGATATTTAGTTCGTTCAGGGTATCCGTTAAATCTTGGCACATGAGCGGATATGAAATATCATCATGATGAGGACTATGCCCATGATTTCTTTGGTCGATAAGCACAACTTGAAACCATGTTGAAAGATATTTAGCATGGGTTTGCCAGTTGTCTCCAGAGCCAAAAAGGCCATGAAGGATTATTAGAAAAGGCTTGTCGGATGAATCACTGATGAGGCGATGAAAGAGAATCATATTTCGTTCTTCAATTGGTGTAAATACATTTTTACAGTATTTTCAAGTCCAAGATACAAGGCGTCAGAGATGAGCGCATGCCCTATAGAAACCTCATCTAAATTTGAAATATTTTGGTGAAAGAATTTCAAATTTTCAAGATTCAAATCATGACCAGCGTTAATTCCTAATCCTAGTTGATGCGCATATGACGCAGCTTGTTGGTATTCTGAAATAGCATAGTGTGGGTCATGCTTAAAGTGCTGTGCAAAAAACTCAGTGTAAAGCTCGATCCGATCTGTACCGAGTTCTGAAGCATATTTTATTTTCTCAAGATTAGGATCTATGAATATACTTGTTCGGATTCCTTTGTCTTTAAGGGTTTTGATGACAGATTGTAAAAAGTTGAACTGACCTATGGTGTCCCATCCTGCATTGGATGTTAGTGCATCTGGGGCATCTGGAACCAATGTAACTTGATGTGGAAGTACTTCTAATACAAGTTCTAAAAATGAATCAGTGGGATTACCCTCAACGTTTAATTCCGTTTGTACCACTTTCTTGAGATCACGAACGTCTTGATAACGTATATGTCTCTCGTCCGGTCTTGGATGCACTGTAATGCCTTGCGCTCCAAATCTTTCAATATCAGTTGCCGCTTTTAATAAATCAGGCATATTGCCACCACGAGCATTTCTAATGGTCGCTATTTTGTTGATGTTTACACTTAGTTGCGTCATTTCAATTGCAAAAATGGTGGATAAATAGACAATTGTAGAATAGTTTCTAAAAAATTATTTGCTCATCAATTCTTTGCTTTTCTTTGTATGCAATATGAAAACAGCGCAACAATTATTGGATCTTCAAATTCCCATGCTGAATGAGGACTTTGACGTGAGCGTGGCCTTGCGTTGGATGGATGAATTTAGGGTGAATGAGCTCCCCGTAGTAGTCGATGGTAAGTTTAAGGGAATGTTGTCGGAGACTCAGCTATTGGACATGGAAGATATGGGGCATTTCATCATGCCGGCATTGAAACAAGAATCAATTCTTCCGGATGATCACTTTTTTGGAATGGTTCATCATTTTGCTCAATCTCAAGCCAGTTTGGCGGCTGTAGTTTCCAAGAATGAAGAATTTTTGGGATGTGTGTCAAGAGAAGATTTGGTTGATGTGCTGAACGATATAACTTCAGCACACGTTGAGGGTGGAGTGATTATCTTGGAGATGAACCCCAGAGATTACACCTTGCAGCAGATTGCCAGAATTGTTGAAGAAAACGATGCCAAAATCACTTCGTTATTTTCTTACCCCAATGAAAGAGGTATGTTAGAAGTAATGATTAAAGTGGATATCAAAAATATCAATCCAATCCTCCGAAGCCTCGAAAGATTTGAGTACCGCGTTCGGAGTTCATTCCAGCATCCAGATGCCAATGTTGATTTATTGGATCGCTATGACACATTGATGCGATTTTTGGACGAGGATTAATCATGAAAATATTTTTATATACCCGCAAAATTGAATCTGAGTACCGCGATGCTGTCGTTGGCTTTATTGATTTTTTGGTGCGTCAAGGGTGCACCATATACACCCATGAAACATTGAAGAGTATAGTTTTTGGCTCAGATTGGCTTGACCAACTAACGGTGTTGGGCTCACCCAATGAGTTGGATGGAATTGACTTGGCTGTTGCTATTGGCGGAGATGGAACGGTACTAGAATTGGCGAGATATACGGGGCATTGGCGAATTCCTCTAGTAGGGGTAAATACAGGACGATTGGGATTTTTATCCTTAATCAAAATACAAACGGTTAAAGAGAGTTTTGCGCAAATTATCAATCAAGAATTTGATATTGAACATCGTTCGTTCATCGAGGTTATGGTGAATGATGAAGAGGCTAGTACTTTGCCCAAAGCACTGAATGAGGTGGCTATTTTAGGACACCCGCACAATACAATGATTTCTGTTCACGCTTATGTCAATGATACTTTTTTGGCTACATATTGGGCAGATGGATTGATGTTGGCTACTCCAACGGGTTCAACGGCGTATTCATTAAGTTGCGGAGGACCTATTTTGTCTCCTGAACTGAATGGCTTTTTGATTACACCGATAGCTCCGCATAACTTAAACGTACGTCCATTGATAATTCCAATTTCTCAAAAGGTCACTTTTATTCCAGAAAGTAGAGAAGGGAAATTTATGATGAGCATTGATGGACAGAGTCATTACATTTCTAATGGGACAAAAATTACAATGCAGCGATCATCAATTGAACTTCGCTTAGTTCGTTTGAAAGAAGAGCATTTTTTTGACACCATTCGCAATAAAATGGGTTGGGGTTTTGATCAACGCAATTAATTCAGAGATGAAACGTTTGATTCGAATGTCGCAGTTTGTAAGCACTTTGCTATTCATGTTTCTATTATCAGTTACTGCTACTCATGCTCAGTTGAGTAAAAAAAATAAGAGCCATGAGTTGGGTATGATGATGGGAGGAGGATATTACATAGGTGAACTTAATCCTCACAATAAAGACATGTTCCGCAACTCCTCCATGAGTGGAGGCCTGAGTTATAGAAATAATTTAACACGCAGATTAGGAATAAAACTAAGTGCTATTTACGGCAACGTCGAGTACTGGGATAAAAACAGTTCTGATCCTTGGATGGTCAATAGAAATTTGAATTTTCGCAATCGATTTTATGAATTTAGTGCTGTAGGGGAGGTGAACTACTTTGATTTTCAAATGAACAGCAAAGACTGGATTTCACCTTATTTGTTTGGAGGTTTTGCGTATTACATGATGAATCCAGAGGGATATGTCCAGGGGAGTTGGATATCCTTACAAACCATGGCCACAGAAGGTCAAGGGACAAATACGGGTAATCAGTATCGATTGAATTCTATTTCAATGCCATTTGGCGCGGGCCTGAAAGTAAATATCAAGGGAGCTCTTGGATTTTCTTTGGAGTGGGGTATCAGAAAAACGTGGACAGATTATTTTGATGATGTGAGCTCAGTTTACACAGATCCTAAGGCGCTACTGCATCAACAAGGCCAACTAAGTGTCACTCTTGCGGATCAATCACTTATCAGTGAGAGAGGGTCTGATAGCAATCAGGGTATGCAGCGAGGCGATCCTGCCAATAAAGATTATTACGGATTTCTAATGGCCTCCCTCAACATAAGATTGGATAAACCCGCCACTAATTGCTATAAGTAGGTTAATCCTCCTTATTTTTGCGCCTTGCATTGATAAAATCAAGTGAGTTTATTTTCCCAAATAAGAAAGGACAGAGTACCGAGTCATGTCGCCATTATCATGGACGGTAATGGGCGTTGGGCTAAGAGCCAAGGGAAAGATCGAGTTTTTGGTCATTTTCAGGGCGTAGAATCTGTAAGAAATTCTGTTCGTGCTGCAATCAAATGTGGTGTCAAATTTTTGACCTTGTATGCATTTTCTACAGAGAATTGGAATAGACCCAAAGAAGAAGTTGATGCACTGATGGAGTTGTTGGTAAATACTATTTTAAATGAAGTTCCTTCATTAAATAGTCAAGGCATTAGACTAAAATTTATCGGTGATCGGTCATCATTACCCGCTTCTTGTTTGGATGCTGTTCATCAATCAGAAATTTTGACATCTTCCAATGATACTTTGCAGCTTACGTTAGCATTGAGTTATAGTGCAAGATGGGAAATGGTAGAAGCCATCAAAAAAATAGTGAGAAGTGGGGTTTCAGCGGATCAAATCAATGATGAATTGGTTTCGGCTGCAATGGAAACTTCGGGCATGCCCGATCCGGAGCTCATGGTCAGAACGAGCGGAGAATTGCGCATTAGCAATTTTTTGCTTTGGCAAATTGCATATGCGGAGTTATTTTTCACCGATAAATTCTGGCCAGATTTTGATGAGGAATTGTTCTTTGAAGCAATCCTATCTTATCAATCACGAGAAAGAAGATTTGGCAAGACTTCAGAACAAATGACACTTAAACCATGACCTACAGAAGAATTTGTGCCGTAATTGTATTGATTAACTTGTTGTTTGCTGCACAAAGTGTCGTTGCTCAAAAGGTTATAGGAGGAAATTTTTCATATGCCACCCCGCTCAAGTATAAAGTAGCAGGAGTTACCATAGTTGGAACCGAGTTTACGGATGCCCAAGCCATCAAACTATTTAGTGGACTTGAAGAGGGAAAGGAAATCATGGTGCCCGGTGATGAGATTACTGCGGCAGTTAGAAAATTGTGGAAACAAAAGTTATTCCGCGATATACAAATTCAAGTTGCTGAAATCAGAGGTAGTGAAGTCTATTTGGTGATTGAAGTGAAAGAGATGGAGCGCCTTGGAACTTTCCGATTTGAGGGAATTAAGAAATCAGAAGCTGACAATATTCGTGAGAAATTGGATTTAAGATCGGGTAGAGTATGTGATGAAAATTTGAAAATGACTTCTAAGAATTCGATTTTAGATTTTTATGTAGAAAAAGGATTTTTCAATACCAAAGTTGAGATTAAAGAAAATCCGGATCCCATTGTAAAAAATGGTGTGCAGTTAATTTTTAATATCAAAAAGGGAAAAAGAGTCAAGATTGGAGAAATCGATTTTGTAGGTAATGTTATGATGTCAGACAAGAAACTTGCACGATCGCTGAAGAATACCAAGAAGCAGGCTTGGTGGAGATTTTACAAGGCATCCAAGTACATTCAAAAAGACTTTGACGAAGATAAATCTACAGTTGTTGCAAAATACAATAAGGAAGGTTTTAGAAATGCTAAAATAGTTTCAGATAGTTTGTATCCTATTTCTGAGAATAGAATGGGTTTGGTTTTGAAAATTGAGGAAGACAAGAAATTTTATTTTGGAGACATCACTTTTGTAGGAAATACCAAGTACAGTCGTTCAGCATTGGATAGTGTTTTGAACATCAAGCGCGGTGATTTGTACAATTTAGAATTGCTCAATACACGTTTGAATTATAATCCCAATGGAAGGGATTTAAGTTCACTTTATACAGATGATGGTTACCTTAATTTCTATGCATATCCAGTGGAATCTTTGGTAGCCAGTGACACCATTAATGTGGAAGTGAGGATGGGAGAAGGGAAGCAATTTAGAATTGGTGAAATTGGTGTTTCAGGCAATACCAAAACCAATGACCATGTCATTTACAGAGAGATTAGAACACGTCCCGGAGACTTGTTTAATCGCTCAGATTTAATGCGTTCACAGCGGGAGTTAAATGCAATGGGATTCTTTAATCCGGAAGGTTTTGATATTAGAACAAATCCTAACCCAGATAAAGGAACCGTAGATTTAGAATACGTAGTTGAGGAAAAACCCAGCGACCAAATTCAATTGAGTGGCGGATGGGGCGGCGGCCGTGTCATGGGAACTTTGGGATTATCATTTAATAATTTTTCATTGAGAAATATTCTCAAGAAAGAGGCTTGGAGTCCTTTGCCTTCAGGCGATGGTCAGCGATTATCTATTAACGCGGTTTCCAATGGTGCATTTTATCAGTCTTATAATTTATCTTTTGTTGAGCCATGGCTTGGAGGAAAGAAACCCAATTCTTTGAGCGTATCAGTGTATCATTCTGTGATGAGTAACGGACAGAAAAAATATATTGGAGATGTTCTAAATCCCAATCGTCAGTCCATGATTATTACGGGAGCAGGAGTGAATTTTGGGCAGAAGTGGAATCGACCAGATGACTGGTTTTTATTTTACACAGGAATCACCTATCAACATATTGATTTGAATCGTTACCAATCTTTCTTTGCCATCAATGAAGGATATTTTAATAATCTAAATGGTAACATAACCATTGAGAGAAATTCTGTATCTGATCCGATATATCCAACTTGGGGTTCCAAGATAACATTGTCATCTAAATTCACTTTGCCATACCATTGGATTGGTGAAAATTTCCAGGGTAAAACCTATGATTATGCCGGCATGTCAGAGCAGCAAAGATTTGAATGGGTAGAGTATTATAAGATCAAATTTACCGCACATTGGTATACCGCATTGAATAAGCATAAGACTAATAAATTTGTTTTAAATACCAATGTAGGATTTGGATTTTTGGGAACATACAACAACAAATTGGGACAATCACCATTTGAGCGATTCTACTTGGGTGGAGTTTATTTAAGCGGATTTGCGTTAGATGGAAGAGAGATTGTAAACCTTCGCGGCTACGATGATTTGTCTTTAACAACACCGTCGGATCGTGTAGGTGCTCCTGTCATTACCAAGTATAGTGTTGAATTGCGTTATCCATTGACCACTAATCCAAGCGCAACGATTTACGCGTTGTCCTTTTTAGAAGGAGGTAGAACATGGTCAGATTTTTCAAATTATGATCCGTTTAATTTGTACAAGTCTGCAGGTGCTGGACTAAGAATTTTCTTGCCCATGTTTGGATTGTTGGGATTTGATTACGGATGGCGTTTGGATGATCTTCAAAAGGCCCCCAATATGGCCAGAGGACAGTTCCATTTTTCTATTGGCGCGAATCTTGGTGAACTATAACAATATTCGTATCTTGGCACTCGTTACTACAAAATGAAAAAGTTATTTTACCTCATATTTCTTGTAGCTCTTTCCTTAGAGACTAGTGCCCAAAAGTTTGGCTATGTAGATTCCAAATACATTTTAGGACATGTTCAGGCATATCAAGATGCTCAGGCGGAATTGGATAAAATAAGCGCGGATTGGCAGAAGGAGATTGAGCAGAAATATGAGTCCATTGAGAAGATGGAGAAAGCGTATCAAGCAGAAAAAATTCTCTTGACAGAGGAGATGAAAAAGAAACGCGAAGAGGAAATCAGTGATAAGAGAAAAGAGGCAAGAGAGTTACAAAAAAGAAGGTTTGGAGTAGAGGGTGATTTGTTTAAAAAGCGAGAAGAGTTGGTAAAGCCAATTCAAGATGAAATTTATACCGCCATCCAAGATGTTGCATCACAAGGAGGTTTAATGGTGGTGTTTGACAAAGCCAATGATTCCAACATTCTGTACTCAAATCCAAAGCATGATATCAGTGATAAGGTATTAAAGAAAATGGGCTTAAAGCCAGGAGAGACAACAGACGGCGCTGGTGACGAAGAAACAGAAGAAGGATCAAAAGAAGAAAAGTCAGGTGATAAAGGAAATGCTAAACCAGGTGTTGGTGGCAAGGGAGATATGAAAGCACCTGTTGGTGGAAAAAAGAGACCTTAAAATTTTAATTATATAGTGATGAAAAAAGTAAGTTTATTTTTATTGATGGTCATGACCACAGTGTTGGTGAATGCTCAAAAGATTGGTCATACCGATGGTCAAGTGTTGTTGTTTTCTATGCCTGAGATTACCAAGGTGAATGCTGATTTGGAAAAGATTTCCGGAGATTTCACTACAACTGCCAATGAAATGCAGAAGGATTATCAGACAAAATTGCAAGAGTTTGAGGCCAATAAAACAACATGGCCAGAAGCTATTTTGCAGAGCAAATACAAAGCAATTGTTGATTTAGAAAAGAATATGACGGATTTTGAGCAAACGGCCAATCAAGAGTTGGAGAAAAGCAGAAACGACATGTTGCAGCCCTTGATTGACAAAATTGGAATTGCAATTGAGCAAGTTGCCAAGGAAGAGGGTTATTCCTACATCATCGATGCAAGTTCGGGTGTTTTATTGTACCGCGGTGGAGATGATGTAACAGACAAAATCAAGGCGAAGTTGGGAATTCCAGCAACTCTTCCAACTCCTGCACCAGTCAATAATCCTGCACCAAAGAAATAAGTCATTGGCTTCTTCCCAACCCATAGGAATCTTTGATTCAGGAATTGGCGGGATGACAGTGGCCCAAGCCATTAGAAAAGCGCTCCCCAATGAGCGCTTTATCTATTTTGGGGATACTGCACACTTGCCATATGGTGACAAATCACCGGAAAGCATTCGTCATTATGCTGCACGAATTACACAGTATTTACTTGACAAGAAGTGCAAGGCGATTGTTATAGCATGTAACACGGCAAGTGCACATGCTTTTAAAACAGTTTGTGATATAGCTGGTCCTAATGTTCCCGTGATCAATGTTATTGATCCAGTAGCTCAATATGTATCACAGAAATTTGCCAAAAAAAAGATAGGTGTAATAGGAACCAAGGGTACAATAGCTTCTAGAGTTTATGTCAATAGAATTGAGAAGTTAAATAAATCCTTAAAAGTGATCTCTAATGCTACACCACTTTTGGCTTCCATGATTGAAGAGGGTTTTTACAACAACAAAATTTCTCAGACCATCATCAATAGCTATTTGTCCAAGCCCAATTTCAAGAGTATTGATGCATTGATTTTGGCTTGTACGCATTATCCGCTCATTAGAAAGGAAATTGATATTTTCTACAAAAAGAAAATTGAAATCATTGACAATGGTGAGGTTGCCGCTCAAAGTCTGCGAATAGAATTGGAGAAAAGAAACATTATTGCGAACAAACCAGCCAAATCCAAAGACTTATTTGTTATTTCGGACTACACTGAAGCCTTCGAGATTTCTACAAAAATATTTTTTGGAGAGAAGGTGTCTCTCAAAACAGCGAGAATTTGGGGATAGACTATTACCCTTTTGCGTAATCTTCCAAATATTGAAACGCCGGGGCAAGCTGGCCGTTTTGGGTCTCTGTTGCTCCTTCAATCATCGGGTCATTTTCTCTAAGTAGCGCAGGTATAACGGAGTTGATTAATTCTTGTCCAAAATCTTCTGAAGCATCTCTAGGCAATTCACACGGTAAATTGTCTATGGTCATCATCATAATAGATTTAGGCTCTTTCCAATCCACTTCTTTACCTGTACTTGGGTCGAAGCCGTAAAATGGTTCGGAGATAGTTGTCGCTCTGATTGTAGAAGCAATTGGACCCTGGATATCACAGCTGATGTCAGCGATTACGGAACATCTGTGACCGGGTTGTTGTAAATCAGATTGAGTAATTAGGTTTGGATTACCGCTTTTCCAGAGATGACAGGCGAAGTAAATATCACATTTAGAAACGTAGTCATTCAAAACGCTGGTGTAGTTTTCGGGGTTTTTGTAAAACTCTGATTTGTCAAATCCGCCATCAGTCTTGCGTTTGTAATATTCAGATGTATCTAAATGCACGTAGACATTTTCTTCTCCGGAGTATTCCAAAAATTCTTCGGGTGAAATTCTTTTTAGACCAAAAAAACGTATCATTTCTTCAGCACCATTACCCACTCTGCCCCATCCCGTTACGACGGCTTTTATGGGTGATTTGAAATGCGCTTTTGCTCCAAATGATTCCATTTCTTTTCGATCATGGCACGACATGGGAGATGGGAGCTCGTACCAATTTTTTTTAAGACCAAGTGCACGGAAACCTTCAAAGACGCCAACTATTCCGGCATATCTGCCAAATCCAATAACTCGTTTTCCCTTGTCATCTTTCAAAACTTCGTAATCCACCAAGCGAATATTCTTTTCTAAAATGGCACGCAGTAAATGTGCGTTGTAGGGTTGTTTTTTGAAAGTATGAGAGAAGAATAAATATGTTTTATCTGGAATTAGAGCATGTTCCGGAACTTCTTTAACACCAATCATGATATCTGCATCAGAGATGTTATGACTCACGGGAATCCCGGCAGCTATGTACTCTTCATCGGTGAATCGACGAATGGGACTAGACTCAACTACAATGCTTACTTGAGGAAATTTTTGGAGAATTTCTTGGCATTGACTTGGGGTTAATGCTACTCGAAAATCTGGCGGGGTTTTGCCTTCTTTAATAAGGGCGAACTTCACAGGCTTATTCATAATGCTATCATTGAGCGTAGCAAAAATAAAGATTATGCTACGCTCAATGAATACTTTTTATGCCGCCTCTGTCTTTTTCTTTGCTTGTTGTTTTTCAGCGTAGGCTACAGCCGCTTCGCGAACCCAAGCGCCGTTGTCATAGGCTTTCTTGCGCGTTTCAACGCGTTGCTTGTTGCAAGGGCCATTTCCTTTAACTACCTCATTGAATTCTGTCCAATCAATTTCACCAAAATCATAGTGACCGCGTTCTTCGTTCCATTTCAAATGCGGATCCGGTAGAGTAAGTCCCAAGAATTCCGTTTGAGGTACGGACATGTCAACAAATTTTTGACGTAACTCATCATTGCTATGGCGTTTGATTTTCCAAGCCATATTTTGAGCACTATGTGCTGATTCTTTGTCGGATGGACCAAACATCATGAGACTTGGCCACCACCAACGGTTCAGTGCATCTTGAGCCATTTGTTTTTGAGCGGGAGTACCTTTTGCCAGGGCAATCATAATTTCATACCCTTGTCTTTGATGAAAAGATTCCTCTTTACAAATTCTAATCATGGCTCTGCTGTAAGGACCATAGCTTGTTCTTTGCAAGGAAACTTGATTGACAATTGCAGCACCATCCACTAACCAACCAATTGCGCCAATATCGGCCCAGCTGAGTGTTGGGTAGTTGAAGATAGAGGAATATTTGGCTTTGCCGGTGTGTAATTCGTTAATCAAGGTATCCCTATCCACACCTAATGTTTCCGCGGCACTGTATAAGTACAAACCATGACCACCTTCGTCTTGAACTTTTGCAATTAAAATGGCCTTGCGACGAAGAGATGGTGCGCGGGTAATCCAATTACCTTCAGGTAACATACCCACAATTTCACTGTGTGCGTGTTGTGCAATTTGACGGATTAATGTTCTGCGATAGGCATCAGGCATCCAATCTTTGGCTTCAACTTTATTTTCCGTATCAACGAAATTTTGGAAGTTTTGATCAAGACTCATGGTTAAAAATTTTAGCAATGTTAATAAAGGAAACTTTAATCAAAACAAGAAATAATCGAAATCATTTTAAAAACTGATAATGCACTTATTTTCGCGGCATGGCAAGACCCGTATTTCACACCTTGAAAGTAGCAGAGATTCACAGAGAAACTGCTGATTGCGTTAGCGTAGCATTTGATATTCCGGCGGAATTAAAAGAGGCGTACCAATATACCTCAGGACAATATTTGACATTGCGATCGACGATCGACGGTCAGGATGTTCGAAGATCTTATTCCATTTGCAGTGCGCCGCACGAGCGATTATGTCGTGTTGCGATAAAACAAGTAGATGGAGGATTATTCAGCACATGGGCCAATCATGACTTGAAAGTGAATGATGAAATTCAAGTGATGACTCCAATGGGAAGTTTTGTTCCTGAGTTACGTCCAGAAAGCAAAAAGCATTATGTTCTGGTTGGAGCCGGCAGTGGAGTTACTCCCTTAATTTCTATCGCAAAATCAGTACTTAAAACCGAGCCCAAAAGTGAGGTTTCTATGATTTTGGGTAATAGACAATTTCAAAGTATCATTTTCAGAGATGAATTAGAAGATTTGAAGGATTTGAATTTGGGTCGATTCAGAGTGTTTCATGTTTTAAGCGGCGAGCCCAATGACATTTCATTGTTCCATGGTCGCATAGACAACGATAAGTTGGAAGGATTCATGTCAACATTTTTAGCCAATAGTCCAGTAGATGAAGTATTTCTTTGTGGTCCCCAGATGATGACGGAATCGGCAAGAGATTTTTTCATCTCAAATGGAATAAAAGAAGAGTATGTTCATCTGGAGTTATTTGGAACGGGATTGCCTCAAGGTTCAGCAAAAAAGGTTGAAGCGATAGTTGATGCAGCAGATTTATGTGAGGTTTCTGTTATTTATGACGGACAACAAACAGACTTTAAAATGTCAAAAGGTGCAATGGTACTGGATGAAGCTCAGAAGGCAGGTTTGGATATCCCTTACAGCTGCAAGGGAGGAATGTGTTGCACATGCAGGGCCAAAGTAGTAGAAGGAGAAGCCAATATGGTGGTGAACTATGCATTGGAGCCAGGTGAGGTTAATGCTGGATATGTATTGACATGTCAGGCCCATCCTGTTAGTTCAAAATTGGTTGTCGACTTTGATCAATAATTCGATTTAAAAAGGCTTATCCGTGTTTACTTTTGTAACATGGAGATTCCGAGTAAATACGAGCCACAAGCAGCAGAGGCCAAGTGGTATGCCTATTGGTTAGAAAAAGGATTTTTTAATAGCAAGCCAGATAATCGTCCGGCATATACCATTGTTATTCCCCCACCCAATGTCACCGGGGTTTTGCACATGGGTCATATGCTCAACAATACCATTCAAGATGTACTTATTCGTCGTGCGCGTATGCGCGGTTTTAATGCGTGTTGGGTTCCAGGTACGGATCATGCCTCAATAGCTACAGAGGCTAAGGTTGTACAGAAGCTAAGAGCGGAAGGAATAAAAAAATCTGACTTATCGCGTGAAGCATTCTTAGAACACGCTTGGGAGTGGACACACAAGCATGGTGGAATTATTCTAGAGCAATTGAAAAAATTGGGTGCGAGCTGCGATTGGAATCGCACGCGCTTCACCATGGATGAAAAATACTACGAAGCAGTCATCGATACATTTATTGATCTTTATAACAAAGGAAAAATCTATCGCGGAGAGCGAATGATCAATTGGGATCCCGCAGCTAAGACGGCATTGTCTGATGAAGAAGTAATTTACAAGGAGGTCAATTCACATTTGTATCATTTGAAATACAAAGTCGTAGGTTCCGATGAATTCATTGTTGTTGCTACAACACGCCCTGAGACTATCCTTGGTGATACTGCGGTTTGTGTGAATCCTAAGGATGAGCGATACCTTCACCTTCACGGTAAAAAGGTGATGGTACCCTTGGTGAATAGAGAGGTGACCATCATTGCTGATGATTACGTGGATATGGAGTTTGGTACAGGTTGTTTGAAGGTTACTCCGGCTCATGACATGAATGATTTTATGTTGGGTCAGAAGTACAATTTGGACATCATCAATATGATGAATGATGACGGAACCATATCAATGGCTGGAGGCATGTACATAGGTGAAGACAGGTTTGCGGTGCGCAAACAAATTGCTGTGGATTTGGAAGCCGCTGGTTTGTTGATTAAGCAAGAACAGTACAGCAATAAGGTGGGTTATTCAGAGCGTACAGATGTGGTTATTGAGCCTAGACTTTCGTTGCAATGGTTTGTGGACATGAAGGAATTGAGCGAGCCAGCTTTGGAGAATGTCATGAACGACAACATCAAGTTCTTTCCACCCAAGTTCAAAAATGCATACCGACATTGGATGGAGAACATCAAAGATTGGTGTATTTCAAGACAACTGTGGTGGGGCCACCAAATTCCTGCATATTACACAGAAGATGGTAAATGGGTAGTTGCCAAAACAAGAGAAGAAGCAGAGCAAAAAATCAAAGAACAATACCCAGATTACTCGGGAAGTATCACCCAAGATCCAGATGTATTGGACACGTGGTTTAGTTCTTGGTTGTGGCCGATAGGCGTTTTTGATGGATTTTATTCGGAGGATGAAGTTTCTTATTATTATCCAACGACGGATTTGGTTACGGCACCTGAGATTATGTTTTTCTGGGTAGCCAGAATGATTATTGCTGGTTATGAATACCGTGGCGAGTTACCGTTTAAAAATGTGTATTATACAGGTATTGTGAGAGATAAGCAAGGACGCAAAATGAGTAAGTCTTTGGGTAACTCTCCAGACCCTTTGGTTTTGATTGATCAATTTGGTGCTGATGGCGTTCGAGTAGGAATGTTGTTGTCATCACCTGCTGGAAATGATCTGTTGTTTGATGAGTCGTTATGTGAGCAAGGCAGAAACTTTGCAAACAAAATATGGAATGCTTTCCGTTTGGTGAAAGGCTGGGAAGAGAACACAGCGGAAATGAATCAACGTCCTGCGGCGGCGGTTGCTGTTAACTGGATGAATGCCCAGCTAGATGCAACAATTGAAAAGCTCAACGATGATTACGAAAAGTTCAGAATTAACGAGGCTTTGATGACGACTTACAAGTTGATTTGGGATGATTTCTGCGCTTGGTATTTGGAAATGATTAAGCCTCCATACGGTGAAAAGTTGGATGCTGTGACTTATGCGGCAACTCAAGATATTTTTGAGAAATTATTGACGGTTTTACATCCATTTATGCCGTTTCTATCAGAGGAAATATGGCACATGATTCGTCCAAGAGAGGAAGGTGCTAGCTTGTGCATTGCCCAATGGCCGTCATCTAGCAAGCATACTTCTCAATGGATAGAAGGTTTTGATGATTTTTCTCAAGTGGTGATTGGCATCAGAAATATCCGCAAGGAGAATCAAATCGCGAACAAAGAGAAATTGGTTTTGAAAATGTTAAGCAGTCAAGGAGTAGCGAGTGATTTTCACCCGGCCATCGAGCAATTGGGCAATATTGAAAGTACAGAATGGGTGAGTGAAAAGCCCGATCAATGTTATTCATTCATCGTTTCAGGGAGAGAGTACTTTGTTCCATTCACAGCACAATTTGATGCGGCTGCCGAGATAAAAAAGTTGAATGAAGAGTTGGTCTATACCGAAGGGTTCTTGGCTAGTGTTGAGAAGAAATTGAGCAATGAAAACTTTGTATCTAAAGCGCCAGCGGCGGTTTTAGATGGCGAGAGAAAGAAGCAAAGTGATGCTCAACAAAAAATAGAAATGTTAAAACAGCAAATTGCGGCATTATCCTGATAAAATCGGTAGAAATACCGAAAGCCAATTGAATCGAATAAATTTCTTTTGACAAGCGGATGAACCGCTTATATTTGCGAATACGAGGTAAAACTATGAAAAAGATATATTCTTTAGTCGCTGCAATCGTGTTAGGCACAGCCCTAACTGCAACATCGCAGCA
>JACCDM010751909.1_pt1 | contig 29376 bp, 31 predicted proteins | sample 7445851 | NCBI WGS metagenome assembly JACCDM01 (sample SAMN15323438, study PRJNA562643) | freshwater metagenome | isolation source: river surface water | place: USA:Blue River Watershed | collected 2017-08-16
AAGGGGGCAAGCAGAACCAGGGGCAGGCCCGAGGTGAGCCAGTGCGCCAGGATCTTGGCCGCCACCAGCCAGGGCAACCCCGCCGGCGACAAGGCCAGATGCTCCAGCGTGCCATCGCGGTGGTCCGATTCGAACAGGCGGCCCAGCGACAACATGCTGGCCAACAAAGCCCCGACCCAGATCACCCCTGGGGCCACCTTGCGCAAGGTGGCCATTTCCGGCCCGATCGCCAGTGGAAACAAGGACGCCACCACCACAAAGAAGAAGACCCCGGTCAGCACCTCGGCCTTGCGACGCAGGGCCAGCAGCAGATCACGGCGCAAGACGGCAATGAAGGCATTCATGCTGCGGTCAACCTGACATGATGGCCCGCACCCCCCATGGGCACCGTCTGGTGGCTGGTGTAGAGCACCAGGCCGCCCTGGGCCACGTGCTGCCCCAGCACGTTCGCCAATTGCGTGACCGCGCCGGGGTCGAGCGCGACAAACGGCTCGTCCAGCAACCACAGCCGTGCGCGCGTGGTCAGCAAACGCGCCAACGCGACCCGACGCTTTTGCCCCTGCGACAGCACCCGCAGCGGCAAATGCTCGCGACCACGCAAGCCCAGTGCCCCCAACGCCTCTCGGGCACGGCCCTCGTCCAACGACTCTTCACTCACAGCCGCTTCGAATTGCAGGTTTTCCAGGGCGCTCAGATCGTCCTTGAGCGAGAGGGTGTGCCCCAGGTAGAGCATTTGGGCACGGTACAGCTCGGCGCACTGGCGAATGGGCACACCGGCCCATCGCACCTCGCCCGCAACGGCCGGTGACAAGCCGCTCACCATGCGCATCAGGCTGGTTTTGCCCGCGCCGTTGTCACCCTGCAAGTGCATCCATTCGCCAGCGCACAGGCTGAAGCTGACGTTCGTGAAGAGCGGTCTGCCTCCCCGCTCGCATGTCAGCCCCTGCACGTCCAGACGGGGGGCGTTCATAAGTAGGTTCCCGCCAGGGTCAGCACGCGTCCGCCGGTGCCGAGTTTGAAGCGCGCGATGCCGGCACTGCGCTGGGTGTTGACCCCCCCCAGATCCAGCAAGCGAATACCCCGCTGCTGCAAGGCCTCGATGGATTGCCACAGCAGCAGGTTGTGTGCATTGAGTTGACGTCCCGTGTCGTTGGACCAACCCACCTGGTAGGTGGCGGCGCTGCCATGCAGCAACCACATCATGGCCGCGACCCGCTCGCCCTGGTGGTCGGCGCGCAAGGTCAGGACCGTGTGCGCCGCGGACTTGCGCGCCTGGATGTAGCGCTCGATAAAACCCGAGGGCAGTCCCGCCACGCCGCGCTGCTCGCGCATCGTGTCCTCCTGGTCGAGCAACCATCTCAATTGCGCCGGGTTGGCCCCCAGGCGCTGCACGGTGAGCCCAGCCGATTCAGCGGCGACCAGACGGTTGCGCCATTTGCTGTCGAATGCGGCGCGCAGCTGCTCAGGCGTCTGGCTGAGGTCCAGGGTGACGGTGGCGTACCCCGTCATGATGCGCCGCCAGGGCGAGAGGCCCAGCGACTCGCTCGCCGGTTCATCGGGTGTGAACAACGCGAAGCGTGGGCGCATCGCAGGCAGACCCGTGCGCAGGCGGCGATACACCTCGGCCTTGTCCGCTGCCGTGAGCGACTCGGTCCAGACCGGCCCGCGCGAGCACAACGCCACCGTCACCAGTCCGGCCAGTCGCCGACCAATGAACTGGGCCAGCGCCACGGTGCGCCCTTCGGCCTCCACGCGCACCCGCCAGCACGCCACCCCCATGGCCTTCATGCAGCTGCCGTAGGCCCAGTCCTGCTGCAAGGGGGCCGAAGCGGCGGCGTGGTGACGATCCCAGTCGGCCGCGTCGAGGTCATCCCAGAACAGCTTCATCGCCCTAGAATGCCTTTGCTATGAAAGCTGACACACCCTGGCTCACCCGTTGGCGCATGCCCCCGCCTGAAGAGGTCATGGGACATCGCATCGAAGAACCGCGCCTGACCCGCATGGCTTGGGTGTGGGGGATGGTGTATCTGGGCGGGCCCATCCTGTTGCTGGGCATGGCCGTGGACGGTGTGATCCAGGCCATCACCGGGCAGTGCACGGGCGTGTGGTGCTGGTTCTGAGTGGTGGTGAGGCGCCCCGTCATCGTGGCGATATCTTACCCGCCGTCGATGCCTGAACTGCCATCGCTCTGCGCGTCCCCCATCGAGCTCTTCACCACCTGCGCCACCAGTTCCAGGCGCTTGAGGGGGTCGTCGGTGGACAGCAAATGCTCCTTGAACGGCACGGCCAGCGGCAAGAGTTCGGCCCACCGGTTGGCCACCCAACCAGCCTCGTCGAGCCGATAAGGCGCTGCCAGGGGCAGCATGGCCTCCATGCCCCGGCGTTGCGCGTCTGCAATCAACTGCCCCAAGCGGTCGGCCAACGGCTGCAACGCCACCGGAATGGCCGCCACGGGGTCTGGCTCAGACAACTGGGCCTGGCCGCGCCAACGTCCGTACGAACCACGTTCAGACTGCGTGAGCTGAAAGCGCTGACCGCCCAGACACGTCACCCGCAACAAGGCGGGCTGAAGTTGCTCCACCTCCTGGAGGTGGGCCAGACAGCCCCAGGTGCTTGGCGTTTCCATCACACCCGCCTGTTGGACTTCACGGCCCTGGTGCAGCATCACCACCCCAAAGGGCCGCTGCTCACGCTGGCACTGCTTGATCAGATCGAGGTAGCGCACCTCGAAAATCTGCAACTCCAACCGGCCATCGGGAAACAGGCCGTTGGAGAGGGGAAACAGCTCGAGTTCAGTCAGCTTTGGCTCCGGACGCCTTGACGATGGGCCCCCAACGGGTCACTTCATGGCGCAGCATGTCGCCCATTTGCTCGGGGCTGCTGCCGATGATGTTGTAGCCCAGCTCGGTCATGCGCTTGGCAAATTCCGGTGCCTTGGTGCCCTTGACGGCTTCGGCATTCAGTTTCGCCACAATCTCGCGTGGGGTGCCGGCCGGCACCGCCAGACCAAACCACACGCCTGACTCATAGCCTGTCACGCCCGCCTCGGCGAGGGTGGGCAATTCGGGCAGGAGCGCATCACGCTTGGCGCCGGTGGTCGCGAGGGCGCGCAGCTTGCCCGACTTGATGTGCGGCAGGGCCGACGGGATGTTGTCCAACATGACCATGACCTGGCCGCCCATCAGGTCGGTGAGGGCTGGGGCGCTGCCCTTGTAGGGGATGTGCGTCATGTTGATGCCGGCCAGGTGTTTCAACATCTCGCCCGACATGTGGATGCTGGTGCCGCTGCCGCTGGAGGCATAGGTGATGGCGCCCGGCTGGGCTTTGGCCAACGCGATCAACTCGGACACCGAGTTGGCCTTCACCGAGGGGTGCACCACCAGCACGTTGTTGAGTGACACCAGTGCAGACACCGGCAGCAGGTCTTTCATGGGATCGAACGGCATCTTCGCGTAGAGGAACGGGTTGATGGCCGAGATACCGCTGGTGGTCATGAAAATCGTGTAGCCATCAGGGGCTGAACGGGCTGTCTCAGCGCCGCCAATGTTGCCGCCGGCACCCGGCTTGTTGTCCACCGTGACAGTTTGGCCCAGATTTTTGGACAGCTCGGCGGCAATGGCACGCGAAGCGATATCCACCGCCCCCCCCGGGGGGAATGGGCAGATCAGTCGAATCGGCTTGCTGGGAAAGGATTGGGCATGCGCCGCCAGCGTCAGCCCCAAGGCAGCCGCGAGAACCAGTAAACGGGATTTGAAACGAGACAACATAGTCAGTACCTTCCTGTGGAGAATCTTGGTGCGCATCCTAACCCCGAAAGCGTGGTCGGCGCACAACCCGGGCCATTCGCAGGGAAATACCAGCACAGGGGGGAGCGATCGGCCCTGCAGAACACCGCAGCGTCAGCTGAAAAACCCCTGAAATCCATCGACCGGCTCAAAGCGGCGGTTGACAAAGCGCAAACGGGTGGGCCCGTGCATCGCCCGCTCGGTGCGCGAATGCTTGGGGTCGCCGGGGTAACAAATGGTGCGCACACCGTTGTCGTCAAACGACTCGGGCTGGATGGTCGCAGGCGCACGCTGGCGGGTGTCGTCCAGCACGGCTTGCACCGTGTCGTGGCGCAACAGTTGCACCAGGCTCATGATCTGGGGCGGCGCCAGTTCGATGCGGTGTTCCCAATAGTCCTCCAGCGCCTGACGCGGGTGCAGCCAGGTGCTGTGGGTGGTTTCAACGTTATCGTGCACGGCGTCCTGTCCTGCGGGCACGGCGGCCACGAAGAAGCGGGTATCAAAACGCTGCGATGAAACCGACGCCAGCTTGGGCGTGATCCAGCGCGACCACGGCACCAGAAATCGGGTGGTGAGTTGCAGCGACATCTCGCGCAGCACATCGGCAAAGTTGGCGCCGGCACGCAGACGCTCGCCGGCGCGCACCGCATCAGGGGCCTGACCATCGGGGCCATGCGCGAACAAGATGCCCGATTCCTCGAATGCCTCGCGCAGCGCAGCCACATACAGACCACAAGCCCGGGCCGCGTCCAACTCGGGTTCGGCCAACTGGCGGTGCAACAGGTCACGCGGCTGGTCCAGGTGACGCTCGGGATCGAGTTCGGCATCCGCCGCATCGAGCTTGCCGCCAGGAAACACGTAAGCACCGCCCAGCACCGCCGAATTGCTGTGACGTTGCAGCATGAAAATTTCCAGCCCATGGGCGCCGTCGCGCAGCATCAGCACGGAGGCAGCATCACGGGGCGGTGTCGTGATTTCCTGGTGGTTGAGTTCCATGCAGGTCATTGTGCCCGCAGTCATGGGCAGAGAACGACGCCTCGATGACACCCGCTGCCGCCCAAGGTGCGTTGGGGCCGCAGGCGTTGACGGCCTCCGGGCGCGATCGCCTGATCAGGCCTCCTGGCGCGACGCCCGCATCTGCTCCTCCCCCGGCAGGCCCAGAACACAACAGGCTCCGATGATGGCGATGAGCGACATGGACAGCATCAGCGTGGTGAAGCCCGCCTGCTTCACCACCGGCCCCAGCATGTAGACCGCAAGGGAGCTGAAGCCAAAGGAGATGGCGATGCGTGTGCCGCTGACCCGCGAGCGCATCGAGTCGTCGATGTAGCGCACCACCATCGCATCGTTGAACGGGATCGCCGCAAACACCGCCACCATGTAAACAACGGCCGAGGCGTACCAGACCCAGCCATTGGTTCCCGCTGACAGGTAAAACGCCACGCCTTGCAACGCCAGGATGACGAAAAAGAGCGGCTTGATCGGCACCGTGTCGATCAGTCGTCCCACGACGACCTGGGCAAACGAGGCCACGGCGTACACCACGGCCAGCAGCAACCCGAGCATGACCGGCTCGTTCACCAGTCCATCCAGGCGCTGGGCCAGCAGCTGGGCGTTGCCGTTGGTGGTGAAGTTGAACAGCAAGCTGCTGCTGATGGCGGTGGCGATCATCACCACCAGGGTGCGCAGCGCCAGCCAGCGTGGCAAATGGACCCCGGAGGACTTCTTGCGCGCGGGCGGTGCTGATTCGGTCGGCGCATGACGCGCAAACAACCAACCACACAGGATCGAGACCACACCGGGGACCACAAAGGCCAGGCGCCAGCCACCCCATTGGACCAGGATGCCAGTGAGCAAGGCCGCCACCGCAATGCCCATGTTGCCGGCCAGGCCGTTGATGCCAATGGTCAAGCCGGGCGTGCGAGAGCCCTGTACCAGCAGCGGAATCCCCACCGGGTGGTAGATGGACGACACCGCGCCCAGGAGCGTGAGCGCCAGGGCCATTTGCCAGGGGCTTTGGGTCATCGAGACCAGCAAGGCGGCCACCCCCATGCCGTAAAAAAACACCAGCATCATGCGCCGACGCCCCCACTGGTCGCCGAGTCGACCGGACGGGATGGAACCCAGCCCGAACATCAGGAAGGCGCCCACCGTGAAGGGCATCATGTCCTCCCAGCGTTCGACCTGAAAGTCCTGGGCAATGGCGCCCACCGCTGTGGCAAAAATCAGCAGGAAGAGGTGATCCAGGCCGTGGCCGACATTCAGAAGAAGCGAGGCGATTTTGGGCATGGGCCGATCATAGGACAGGCCTGCCACCGCTGCTGAACCAGTACCTCAGGTGTCCTTGGACACCTTGATGGTCGGGAACTTGGACGAAAAGTCCTTGGCCCGTGCGGCCACGCGAATCGCCACCTGGCGCGCCAGTGATTGGTAGGTCGCGGCAATCGCACTGTTCGGGTCGGCCACCACCGTGGGGCGGCCACCATCAGCGTGCACGCGGATGTTCAGGTCCAGCGGCAAACCGCCCAGGTAGTCCACGCCCAACTCCTCGGCCATGCGGCGACCGCCGTCCTGGCCAAAGATGTGCTCGGCATGGCCGCACTGGGTGCACACATGCACCGCCATGTTTTCCACCAGGCCCAGAATGGGCACGCCCACTTTCTCGAACATCCGAATGCCTTTGCGGGCATCGAGCAAGGCAATGTCCTGGGGGGTGGTGACGATCACCGCGCCGGTCAGGGGCACGCGCTGGCTCAGCGTGAGCTGGATATCCCCGGTGCCGGGGGGCATGTCGACGATGAGATAGTCCAGATCTTTCCAGTTGGTCTGACGCAGCAACTGCTCCAGCGCCTGGGTGGCCATGGGGCCACGCCAGATCATGGCGTCATCGGCGTTGACCAGAAAACCGATGGACATCACCTGCACGCCGTAGTTTTCCAGCGGCTCCATGCTCTGGCCGTCTTCCGTTTCAGGGCGGCCTTCAATGCCCATCATCATGGGCTGGCTGGGGCCGTAGATGTCGGCGTCCAGCAGACCCACGCGTGCGCCTTCAGCCGCCAGGGCCAGGGCCAGATTGGCCGCGGTGGTGCTCTTGCCCACCCCGCCCTTGCCCGACGCCACGGCAATGATGTTGCGCACCTGGGGCAGCAGCTGCACGCCGCGCTGGGCCGCATGGGCAATCACCCGGGTGCTGATGTTGACCGACACATTGCCGACCCCGGGCACGCCCTTGGCTGCCGCGATGAGGGACTGCCTCAAGGCTGCATGTTGACTGCGTGCAGGGTAGCCCATCTCGATGTCAAAGGAGACGTCGCCACCCTGGATCTGCAGGTTTTGGAGCGCTTTGGTCGTGACAAAGTCTTTGCCCGTGTTGGGGTCGGTCACGGCCTGCAAGGCGGCCAGGAGGGTGGTTTCGGTCAGGGACATGAAGGGCTCCGCGAATCAGCTGGGTAGTCTATCCAACCTGGCTCGACCTCGACTGGGACAGGGTTGCTAAGGGTTGCCACGCCGGTTCCCAACGGCGCCAGATGGTCCCTGACCTAAAATCGCGGCTCTTCGTTCCCCCACCCTAGCGATGCCGTGGCCCCGTGGTCACGGACCTGACTCATGTCCCAACGCCAACTGTTTGTCACCACCGCCCTGCCCTACGCCAACGGCAATTTCCACATTGGCCACATCATGGAGTACATCCAGGCTGACATCTGGGTGCGGGTGATGCGCATGCAGGGCCACGAGGTGCACTTTGTGTGCGCCGACGATGCACATGGAGCGCCCATCATGATTGCGGCCGAGAAAGCCGGAGTCTCGCCCCAACAATTCGTCGCCAACATCGCCGCGGGACGCAAGCCTTACCTGGACGGATTTCACATCGGGTTCGACAACTGGCACAGCACCGATGGCCCGGAAAACCATGAACTGGCCCAGGCGGTCTACCTGGACCTGAAAAAAGCCGGCCTGATCGAGACCCGCACCATCGAGCAGTTCTATGACCCCGACAAGGGCATGTTCCTGCCCGACCGCTTCATCAAGGGCGAGTGCCCCAAGTGCGGCGCCAAAGACCAGTACGGCGACAACTGCGAGAGTTGCGGGGCGGTGTACTCGCCCACCGAGCTGAAGAACCCCTACTCGGCGCTGTCGGGCGCAACCCCGGTGCTGCGCACTTCCGAGCATTTCTTCTTCAAGCTCTCAGACCCGCGCTGCCTGGACTTTTTGGCGCAATGGACGAACAGCGGCGCGGTGCAGCCCGAGGTGCTGAACAAAATTGCCGAATGGATCGAACCCGGCGAGGACGGCAAGCCCAAAATGGGCGACTGGGACATCTCACGCGACGCGCCCTACTTCGGCATCGAGATCCCCGACGCGCCGGGCAAATACTTCTACGTCTGGCTGGACGCACCCATTGGCTACCTGGCCTCACTCAAGAACTACTTTGGCAAGATCGGCAAAAACTACGAGGCCTTCATGGCCGACCCGGCGGTGGAGCAGTACCACTTCATCGGCAAAGACATCATCACCTTCCACACGCTATTCTGGCCGGCCATGCTGTATTTCAGCGGCCGCAAGGTACCCAACGCGGTGTTCGTGCACGGCTTCCTGACCGTGAGCGGCGAGAAGATGAGCAAGAGCCGTGGCACAGGCCTGGACCCACTCAAGTACCTGAGCCTGGGCATGAACCCCGAGTGGCTTCGCTACTACATCGCGGCCAAGCTCAACGGCCGCAACGAGGACGTGGACTTCAACCCGGACGACTTCCAGGCCCGCGTCAACTCGGACCTGATCGGCAAGTACGTCAACATCGCTTCTCGCGCCAGCGGTTTCATCAGCAAGCGCTTCGGCGGCCAGCTTGGCCACATCTCGGCCGATGGCGACGCTTTGCTCAGCCAGGTGCGTGACGGCATGGCCCCCATTGCCGAACTGCTGGCCGAGCGCGACTACGCCAAGGCCTTGCGCGACGTGATGGCCCTGACCGACCGCGTGAACGAATACGTCGACGCCAACAAGCCCTGGGAGCTGGCCAAACAAGACGGCATGGAAGGCCGCCTGCACGACGTCTGCTCCACCTGCATCGAAGCCTTTCGCGTGCTGACGGTATTGCTCAAGCCCATCCTGCCCAGCCTGGCCACCCAAGTCGAGGCCTTCCTGAACGTGGCCCCCATGACGTTCGCCAACGCCCGGCAAGCCCTGGGTCCCGGTCATGCCATTGGCGAATACCGACACCTGATGCAGCGCGTCGACCCCAAGATGCTCGACGCCCTGTTCGAGCCGCCCGCAGAACCCCTGGCAACAAAACAATTGGACTCTGACCCCAATTGTTCTCAAGATGCATTGCCGGGCGGCGAGGCCCTCGCGTCCACCATCAGCATCGACGACTTCGCCAAGATCGACCTGCGGATTGCCAGGATCGTGGCGTGCGAGCGCGTGGAAGGCTCGACCAAGTTGCTGCGTCTGACGCTCGATGTGGGTGAGGGCCGGATGCGCAATGTCTTCAGCGGCATCGCCAGCGCGTACCAGCCCGACGACCTGGTGGGCCAGTTCACCGTGATGGTGGCCAACCTGGCCCCGCGCAAGATGAAGTTCGGCGTCTCCGAAGGCATGGTGCTGGCCGCCAGCCACGCGGACGAGAAGGCCCACCCCGGCATCCACTTGCTGCACCCCGCCACGGGCGTGACGCCTGGGTTGCGGGTGCGCTGAGACGACGGGAGTATGCTTGACCGTCAGGAGGAGACCTGACCGTGAGCAGCTCGTTCTTTTTTCGGCCGCGCCTGATCGATGCCTTGCGCGGCTACAACTCTGCCCGGCTGTCGCGTGACGTCGGGGCCGGCCTCACGGTGGGCGTGGTGGCCCTGCCACTGGCCATGGCCTTTGCCATCGCGTCGGGGCTCAAACCGGAAGCGGGGCTGTTCACCGCCATCATCGCCGGCTTGCTGATTTCGCTGCTGGGAGGCAGCCGGGTGCAAATTGGCGGCCCGGCGGGCGCCTTCATCGTCATCGTCTACGGCATCCTGGAGCGCTACGGGCTGGCCAACCTCATCATCGCGACTGCCCTCTCGGGGGTGATGCTCTTTGTGATGGGCCTGATGCGGCTGGGCACGCTCATTCGCTTCATACCGGTGGCCGTGGTCATCGGCTTTACCAATGGCATCGCGGTGCTGATCATGGTGTCGCAGGTCAAGGATTTCTTCGGTCTGAGCGTGACCGGCATGCCGGCGGATTTCTTTGGCATCGTGCGCACCTTGGCTGCACAGTGGCACACGCTCAATCCGCAAGCACTGGCGCTGGCGCTGGGCGCGCTGGCGCTGATCGTGGTCTGGCAAAAAGGCGTCCCGGCACTGGCGCGCCAGTGGGCGTGGCTCGCTCGGTTGAGCCTACTGCCCGGGTCCATCGTCGCCCTGGTTGCAGCCAGCATGGCCTGCCAGCTGCTGGGCCTGCAGGTGGACACCATCGGCAGCCGCTTTGGCAGCATCCCCAGCAGCCTGCCCTCCCTGGTCTGGCCCGAATTCAGTTGGGCCACGGTCCAGCACTTGTTGATGCCGGCCTCCACCCTGGCCATGCTGGGCGCCATCGAGTCGCTCTTGTGCGCCCGCATCGCCGACCAGATGATGGGCGACCGCCACGACGCCAACCAAGAACTGATGGCGCAAGGCATTGCCAACTTCATCACCCCTTTCTTTGGCGGCATGCCAGCCACTGGCACCATCGCCCGCACCGTGACCAATGTCAACAATGGCGCCACCAGCCCGATCGCCGGGGTGGTGCATGCCCTCACCCTGCTGGCCGTCATCCTGGTGGCCGCCCCCCTGGCCAACAGCATTCCCCTGGCCGCCCTGTCGGCCATCCTGATGTTCGTGGCCTGGAACATGGGGGACTGGCACGCGTTCATGAGCCTCCAACAGTTCCGCCTGCCCTACCGCGTCACGTTGCTGTCGGTGTTTGTGCTGACCGTGGTGGTGGACCTGACGGTGGCGGTGGAGGTGGGCCTGATCGCGGCGTGTCTCACCTTCATTTACCGCATCTCCCACCTGACCCGCTCGCAGGAAATCGCGCCCTCCAGCGCGGGCCTGGAGGGCCTGCCAGGCGTTCAGGCGCACCGGTTGTACGGGGCCCTCTTTTTCGGCGCGGTCAAGCTGGTGGAGGACCTCGAAGACCGGCTCCCAGAACGGGTTCTGGTGATCGACCTGAAAAACCTGATCTATGTGGACTCCTCGGGCGCGGATGCGCTGCTGGCCCTGGCGCGCACCTGTCGACAGCGGCAGGTCGCCCTGGTTTTGTGTGGGCTCACTCACCAGCCACGCGACATTGCGGCTCGCACAGGCCTCCTGGACCTGGTGACACCCGCTCACTGTGTGGATGATTTGGCTGCCGGTTTGGCCGCGGCTCGCCGTGTCTGCGGGCAGGCGGTTCAGGCAGCTTAAAATAGAGCCTCAGAGGTAAACCCCATGTCCATCTTCCAACGCCCCGACTACCAGTCCGAAACCACGCAGTTTCTGCAGCAACTCAAGCAGCAAAAGCCCCAGTTGCAAGCCCAGCAGGTGCAAGGCCGCGCGCTGTTGTGGGACAAGCAGGTGGACCGTGAGGCTTGGGAAGAGTACCAGGCCGCCCGCGTGGCGCAGAAGCCCTATGTTTACATGACGCAGGCGTGAGCTTGCCCGATACCGCTGGCCCCCCTGAGGAGCTCCAGCCCACCTTGACCGAGCCGCCCGCATCTGTGCTGGGCCCCAGGACCGAGACCCCCGAACTGCCCCTGATGCCCGAGGTGGTGGATCACGTGGCGGTGGCGCGCCTGTATGGCGAACCCCTGTTTGCGCTGCCCCAGGACTTGTACATCCCCCCGGATGCGCTCGAGGTGTTCCTGGAGGCCTTCGAAGGCCCGCTCGACCTGCTGCTCTATCTCATCCGCAAGCAGAACTTCAACATCCTCGACATCCCGATGGCAGGGGTCACCCGCCAGTACCTGAGCTATGTGGACGAGATCCGCAGCCGCAACCTGGAACTGGCAGCCGAGTACCTGCTGATGGCCGCCATGCTGATCGAGATCAAGTCGCGCATGCTGCTGCCACCCAAGAAGGTGGCCGAAGGCGAAGAGCCCGAGGATCCGCGCGCCGAACTGGTGCGCCGGTTGCTGGAGTACGAGCAGATGAAGCTGGCCGCCGCGCGCCTGACCGAGGTGCCGCAATTCGGACGCGACTTTCTGCGCGCGCAGGTCTATATCGAACAGTCGATACAACCCCGTTTTCCGGATGTGCACGTGGTCGAGCTGCAGCAGGCCTGGGCCGATATCCTCAAACGCGCCAAGCTGGTTCAGCACCACAAGATCACCCGCGAGGAACTCTCGGTACGCGAACACATGAGCCTGGTGCTCAAGCGCTTGCAAAACCGCCAGTTCGTCGAGTTCGAGCACCTGTTCCAGCCCGAGCAAGGCTTGCCAGTGCTGGTGGTGACCTTCATTGCATTGCTGGAGTTGGCCAAGGAAACGCTGGTGGAGATCACCCAAGCTGAAGCCTTTGCGCCGATCTACGTGCGCCTGTCCTACACGCCCAGCGATTGATTCGGCGCCCTGGTGGGCGACTTGCTTTGCGTTGCCGCCATCGGCACCCACCCCCGCGGGCACCACACACCTCGAATCAGCCCGTGTTTTCCTGTCGCACATCGCGGCCCATCAGGGTAGCGACGGCTTGCGCGGGCGTGGTCTGCCCCTCCAGCAAGGCCACCACGGCTTGCGCGATGGGCATCTCCACCCCCAGGGCCTGAGCACGTCGAACCGCGGTGCGGGCGGAGTAGACCCCTTCGGCCACATGGCCCAGTGAGGCCACCGCCTGCTCCAGGCTCATGCCACTGGCCAGGGCCATGCCCACGCGCCGGTTGCGGGACAGGTCCCCGGTGGTGGTGAGCACCACATCGCCCAGGCCACTCAGACCCATGAAGGTGTCGGGCCGTGCCCCCAGGGCCACGCCCAGGCGGGTGATTTCAGCCAACCCTCGGGTGATGAGGGCAGCACGCGCATTCAGGCCCAGTTGCAGGCCATCGCACAATCCGGCGGCAATGGCCAGGACGTTCTTGACCGCGCCCCCCACCTCGACACCGGCAATGTCGTCGTTCACATACAGGCGCAACGCCGGGCCGTGGAAAGCCTGGACCATGGCGTCCTGACAGGCGGGGTGCACGCTGGCAGCGACCAGCGCCGTGGGCTGTCGGGCCGCCACCTCCTGCGCGAAACTCGGACCACTCAAGGCGCCGCCCAACAACCGGGGAGCGACCTCGGCCTGCACTTCGTGCGCCAGGCAGCCTACCGCTTGCGCGCTGTGCTCAAAGCCCTTGCACAACCAGGCCACTGGCCGCTCGGCGCACCAGGCGTGCAGCGACTGCAAGACCTCTCGCAGTGCGGCCATGGGGGTAGCCACCACCACCAGGTCCTGGGACGACAGCCAGGGGCCCAACACGGCGGCCGTCACGCGGACTTGCGCCGGCAGGGCGTGGCCCGGCAAGTACCGGTCGTTCACGCGGGACTGGGACAACCCAGCGGCTTGCTGCGCGTCGCGCAGCCAGAGTGTCACCTCGTGCCGGTCGCTCGCGGCAATGGCCATGGCAGTGCCAAAGGCCCCGGCGCCGAGAACGGCAATCTTCATGGTCTTGCGCTCAACCGGCGTAGCGCCACGGGCTTACTGCTGCTGGGCCTGGGCAGCCTGTTGCTGCTCGAACATGGCCTGGAAGTTGATTTCAGCCAGGTGCACGGGCGGGAAGCCGGCGCGCTGGATCACATCCGCCAAGTTGCCACGCAGGTAGGGGTAGACAATTTGCGGACAGGCGATGCTCACCAGGGGCGAGAGTTGCTCTGGCGGGATGTTGCGAATCTCGAACAGACCGCCTTGCTTGGCCTCGACCAGAAACAGGGTTTTGTCGTCAATCTTGGCAGTGATGGTGGCGGTCACCGTCACTTCCACGACGCCCTCGGCCACCTGCTCAGCGCCCACACCCAACTGAATATCCACCGCCGGCTGCTCTTGGCTGAAGAGGATGGCGGGGGAATTGGGTTGCTCCAGCGAAAGGTCCTTGAGGTACACGCGCTGAATTTGGAAATGGGGGGCTTGTTGTTCGTCGGCCATGACTGGGTCCTGCAATCAAAAAAAAGCCCGCATCGGCCATTCACCGAAGCGGGCAGGTTCGGGGTGATGGCAGATTATGTCAGGTCGGCTGCAGCAAAGGCATCAAGCCGCCACGACCATCCAGCGCCATCAAATCGTCACAGCCCCCGACATGGGTGTCACCGATGAAGATCTGGGGCACGGTGCGACGCCCGGTGATGGACATCATGCGCTCACGCTCGGCCGGGTCGAGATCGATGCGGATTTCTTCGATGTGCGCGACGCCGCGCGACTTCAGCAACTGTTTGGCACGCACGCAGTAGGGGCAGACGGCGGTGGTGTACATCTTGACGGGCGACATGGGGCGGATTCCTCGGTTTCCTTTAGACCAACAACTCAGGCTTTCTCAACCGGCAGGTTAGCCTCTTTCCAGGCCTTGAGTCCGCCCGAGAGGGAATGGGCCTGCTCGTAGCCCAGTTTTTTGGCCACCGCCACCGCGCGCTTGGAGCGAATCCCCGAGGCGCACACCAGGATCAGGGGCTGGGATTTGCTGCGCGCAATGCCAGCGAGTTGTTGCTCAAGTTGCTCGATCGGCACATGACGGGCCCCCACCAGGTGGCCGGCGGCATATTCCTCCGCCGAACAGACGTCAATGACTTGCGCCTTCTCGCGGTTGATCATCTGCACCGCCTGGTTTGGGCTGAGGCCGGCGCTGGCCGCGCCTTGCAGGGTCGGCAGCATGAGCATGACGCCCGAGGCCAGCGCCACGGAGATGAGCATCCAGTTGTCAAGAATGAATTTCAAAAGAGAGCCTTTGGTCAGGGACAGGGTTGGCCCACATTCTAAAATCACCGGCTGATGGCTGGTTGGCCGGGACCTCAAGCCCCTGCAACGCCCACGGAAGCGCCCGGTGGACGCCCAGCCCCTGATTTCTTAACTTTGCTGCTCACCATGTACAAGCTTGTCCTGATCCGCCACGGTGAATCCACCTGGAACCTTGAAAACCGATTCACCGGCTGGACCGATGTGGACCTCACCCCCACCGGGGTGGCGCAGGCCCAGCAGGCCGGTCAGTTGCTGCGCGAGGCGGGCTATGAATTCGACATCGCTTACACCAGCGTGCTGCGCCGTGCCATCCACACGCTGTGGCACTGCCTGGACTCGATGGAACGCGCCTGGCTCCCGGTGCACAAGAGCTGGCGCCTGAACGAGCGCCACTATGGTGCCCTGCAAGGCCTGAACAAGGCGGACATGGCCAAGCAGTACGGCGACGAACAGGTGTTGGTGTGGCGCCGCAGCTATGACACCCCGCCCCCCGCGCTGGAGGTCACCGACCCACGCAGCGAGCGCGGCGATCTGCGCTATGCCGGCATGGCCCCCGATCAGGTCCCCCTGACCGAGTGCCTCAAGGACACCGTGGCGCGTGTCCTGCCGTTCTGGAACGACACCATGGCCCCCGCCATCCGCTCAGGCCAACGGGTGGTCGTGGCCGCCCACGGCAACTCGATTCGTGCCTTGGTGAAATACCTGGACAACATTTCCGACAGCGACATCGTGGGCCTGAACATCCCCAACGGCATTCCGCTGGTGTACGAGCTCAACGCCTCGCTCCAGCCGATTCGCCACTACTACCTCGGAGACGCAGAGGCGGCAGCCAAGGCTGCAGCGGCGGTAGCCTCCCAGGGGCGTGGCTGAGCTGGACGTGGTTGAACCCCCACACCCCATGCACCTGCGCACACAGGGGATGAGCGTGACAAGGTATATTGTGAGCATCGTGCCCACGGGCATTCACCCACACTCACTGCAGGCAGCCACAGGGATATGCGTCAACATCTGAAAATCGCCGGTTGGGTCGCCGCGGGAGCCCTCGCAGGCGCCCTCACCACGGTGTCGCTGCAAACCGGCGCGCGCGGCAACATGGCGCCCCTGCCGCTTGAGGAGTTGCAGCAACTGGCCGCCGTGTTCAGCATGGTCAAGAGCGACTACGTCGAGCCCGTGGACGAGAAAAAACTCATCACCGACGCCATCTCCGGCATGGTGGCCAGCCTGGACCCGCATTCGCAGTACTTTGACAAGAAGTCCTTCAAGGAATTCCGCGAAGGCACCACCGGCCGTTTTGTCGGCGTGGGCATTGAAATCAGCATGGAAGACGGCCTGGTGAAGGTGGTGTCCCCCATCGAAGGATCCCCCGCGTTCCGGGCTGGCCTCAAATCAGGCGATCTGATCACCAAGATTGACGAGACGAATGTCAAGGGCCTCACGCTCAACGACGCGGTCAAGCGCATGCGTGGCGAACCCAACACCAAGGTGCTGCTGACGATTCTGCGCAAGTCCGAGAACCGCAGCTTCCCGGTCACCATCACCCGCGAGGAAATCAAGACGGTGAGCGTGAAGGGCCGCGTGGTCGAACCGGGCTACGGCTGGATCCGCCTGACCCAGTTCCAGGAGCGCACGGTCGAGGACTTCACCCGCAAACTAGAAGACATCTACAAGCAAGACCCGCAACTGCAGGGCCTGGTGCTGGACCTGCGCAACGACCCGGGCGGTCTGCTCGATGCCGCCGTGGCGGTGTCGGCGGTCTTCCTGCCTGACAACGTCACCGTGGTGTCCACCAATGGGCAGCTGGCCGAAAGCAAGTTCGTCTACAAGGCCGCCCCTGAGTTCTACCAGCGCCGCGGCAACAACGACCCGATCCGACGCCTGCACGAATCCACTCGCGGGGTGTTCAAGCAGGTGCGTCTGGTGGTGCTGGTCAACGAAGGCTCGGCCTCGGCCAGCGAGATCGTCGCCGGAGCCCTGCAGGACCACAAGCGCGCCACCCTCATGGGCAGTCAGACCTTCGGCAAGGGATCGGTGCAAACCGTGCGCCAGCTGGGCCCCGACACCGCCCTCAAAATCACCACCGCACGCTACTACACCCCCAGCGGCCGCTCGATCCAGGCCAAGGGCATCGTGCCCGATGTGCTGCTCGATGACACCGCCGAGGGCAGCCCCTTCGCCGCCTTGCGCACCCGTGAAGCCGATCTGGAAAAGCACCTGACCAGCGGCCAGGGCAACGAGGTGAAGGACGCAACGCGTGAAAAGGCCCGCGAGGAAGCCCTCAAGCGCCTGGAAGAGGAGGCCAAGAAGCCGGCCGCCGAGCGCCGCTTGCCCGAGTTCGGCAGTGCTGAGGACTTCCAGTTGCGACAGGCTCTCAACCAGCTCAAGGGCCAGCCGGTGCAGGCCAGCAAGACCCAGACCGAGCGTGCGGCCGAGAAAGCGGAGAAGTAAGGGGTGGATGACGCCCAGCTGCTGCGCTATTCGCGCCACATCTTGCTGGACGAGTTGGGGGTCGAAGGTCAGCAGCGTCTGCTTGACAGTCACGCCCTGATCCTGGGGGCTGGTGGTCTGGGCTCGCCCGTGGCGCTTTACCTCGCTGCCAGTGGCGTGGGGCGCATCACCCTGGTCGATGACGACACGGTGGACCTCACCAATCTGCAGCGGCAGATTGCCCACACCACCGAACGCGTGGGCCAGCCCAAGGTCGACTCGGCCCGTGAGTCCATGCTGGCGCTTAACCCGACGGTGCAGGTGCAGACCCTGCAGCGTCGCGCCGACGAAGCAGCATTGATGCGCCTGGTGGCCGATGCCGATGTGGTGATCGATGGCTGCGACAACTTCGCCACCCGACACGCGGTCAACCGCGCCTGTGTGCAGCACGCAGTGCCTCTGGTGAGCGGTGCCGTGATTCGTCTGGATGGCCAGCTCACCACCTACGACACGCGAGACGCGACCTCACCCTGCTACGCCTGCCTCTTTCCGCCTGACCAAGCCCCGGAGGAAGTGCGCTGCTCCACCCTGGGGGTGCTGGCCCCGCTGGTCGGGGTGATCGGCACATTGCAGGCCACGGAAGCGGTCAAGTTGCTGACCGGCGTGGGTCGACGTCTGGTGGGGCGTTTACAACTGCTCGATGGCCGCAGCCTGGAGTGGACCGAGATGCGGCTGCGCCGCCAGCCCGATTGCCCGGTGTGCCAGCACCGCCCAGCCTGAGACGGTAGCTCGCCCACGCCCGCCACCGTCAAGCCACCTCCTGCAGCCGACCCTCAACAACTGCCGTGCCAGCGCCGAAACTCCCGCGGGGCCATGAGACCCAGCGGGTGAGCAAACAAGCCCCGGCGCGACCACTGTGCCTGTCGCTGCAAGGCGTCATAGGGACCGGGCAGGCCCCGGTAGGTGGGCGACCAGGCGTGCCCCTGCGACACCATCCAGGCACCCACATCCTGTCCCTCGTGCCAGACTTGCGCCAGCAAGCGGCCATACGTATCCAGCCGTGCCGACAGCACCTGCACGTGCCGCCCCTGTAAGCGGTTGCGCAAGGCCTCCCAGGCTTGCGGGCCCCACAGCTGACACCGCTCCGGGGCATCCAGAGCAGCCAGGCGCAACTTGCGCGCTTCGCCACCGTGGTCGGGTTGCACCCACAGCGTGTCGCCGTCGCTCACATGGATCACCTGGCCTGCCCAGGTCTTGGCTATGGCGGGCGTGGGCATGCTGCACAGCGCAGCCAGGCCAGCCAACACGCAACCCCACACGCCATTTTCAGTGCAGCGCCACCACCAGCCCCACGACCTGGGAAGAGTCCAGCGACGCCTGCCTGCTGCCCAATCAACCCTGCGATACGTCATGGGTCCATGCTGCCTGCGGGCGATCCCTGACGGTGAACGCCACAGTCACAAGGACGTCGAGTGCCGCTGCCTCAGGCTGTGAGGATCCACCCCTCCAGCGGGTCCAGGTCGGGCGGCAGGCCATAGAGCGCATCGCCCAGGGCGTGTCGCTGGGCGGCCCAGGCCGCCTGCACCATGCACAGCACAGCGTCCAGGGCGTCACCACTGGCATCCGCCACGAGGGCGTCATGCTGGGCGGCAGTGAGACGCAAGCGCAAGCCAAGCCGGGTGCGCCCCTGCGCCAGTGCCTCCAGCAGGTCTTTGCGCGCGATCAGGCGTTCGGGGGTCTGCCGGGCACGATCGTCACTTTTGTAACTGCGTGTGCCAATCAACTCCCGCGCCAGCAGCCCGGGATAGGCCTCCAGCGCCACGCGAGCGCGATCACCTTCATGCAGGCCGGGCAGGTGCACGCCGGCGCTCAAGAGGCGCGGCACTGTCACCTGCAACATGAAGGCCACCGGTGGGTTGATCCACTTCATGGACGGGCTCGACCCGGCCGGCCCATCCGTCCGGCGGTGGGCGAATTTGCCCCCCACGGGGCGTGCCTGACAAAACGCTGCGAAGGCGTCCCGAATGGCGCTGCGCTCAAGCGCGGCATAGTGGTCCATGCACGCGCGCCATTGCAAGGGCCAGCCCAGGGTGTGGACCAACTCGCGAGGCAATCCAAAGGGCGCGTCAAAGCCGCCCACCCAGGCCATCGGTTGGTGCAGAAACTCGGCCCAGTCCTGCAAGTTGTCGAAACGGTGAACGGCATCGAGCGCCACCACCCCGGTGCCGTGCTGTTCCCGCACGTGACCCAGGGCCACCACCACCGGTTTGCGCCGCGTGGGGCTGCTGGTGACATCACATCCCAGCACCGGCCAGGCCGATGCAGTCATGGCATCACACCTTGCGCGGGATGAGCGAGAGAAACTCGCGGCGCAGGTTGGGGTCCTTGAGGAAGGCGCCGCGCATGACCGAGTTGATCATGAGGCTGCCCATGTCCTTCACACCACGCCAGGCCATGCAGTAGTGGGTGGCCTCCATGACCAGGGCCAGACCGTCGGGCTGTGTTTTTTCCTGGATCAGATCGGCCAGTTGTACCACCGCCTCTTCCTGGATTTGCGGCCGCCCCATCACCCATTCCGCCAGACGCGCGTATTTGGACAGGCCAATCACGTTGGTGTGTTCATTGGGCATCACGCCGATCCAGACCTTGCCGATCACCGGGCAGAAATGGTGACTGCAGGCGCTTCTCACGGTGATGGGACCGACGATCATCAACTCGTTGAGGTGCTCGGCGTTGGGAAATTCGGTGATGGTGGGCGGGTGCACATAGCGGCCACGAAAGACCTCTTTCACGAACATCTTGGCCACCCGACGTGCAGTGTCGCTGGTGTTGTGGTCATGCGTGGTGTCGATCACCAGGCTGTCGAGAACACCCTGCATTTTCTGCTCGACCTCGTCGAGGATGGCCTCCAGCTCACCCGGCTTCACAAACTCGGCAATGTTGTCATTGGAGTGAAAACGCTGGTTGGCCGCGCGCAAACGCTCGCGGATCTTCACCGAGACGGGAGTACCCTGGTCAGCGTCACTCAGGGTGGGCTTGGCTTTCTTCAACATGCTCACATCCTAACAGCCGACGGATGCACCTTGTGTTGTCAGGGTGAGTCCGCAGGCCTCAATAACGCCGCGCGGTCAGGAATATCGCGATGCGCATGAGCGAGTAAGCGCTCCAATCGAGCCATCGCTGGAACCAGGGGCGGCGCTGGTAATCACCCGCACTGACCACCCGCCCGCCCTCGTCCATGGCCCGCAGCAATGCTTCACGCAGGTCGCCCGCCACCCCGGGCGCCTGGGCGACGATATTGGCCTCACGTGCCAGCAGCAGGCTCAGCGGATCGAGGTTGGACGAACCCACGGTCATCCAACGCGAATCGATGACGGCCACCTTGGCGTGCAGGTAGCTCGGGGTGTACTCCAGGATTTCCACGCCCGCGCTCAGCAGTTGCCCATAGACCTGGTGCGCGGCGCGGTAAGGCACCAGGTACTCGTAATGCCCCTGCAGCAACAGGCGGACCTTGACTCCCCGCTGCGCCGCCCGCACCAGAGCACGGCGCAGCTTGCCACCCGGCAAAAAGAACGCATTGGCCATCAATATCTCGTGCTTGGCACGGCCTATGGCTTGCAAATAGCTTTTTTGAATGCTGCGACGGTGCCGCAGGTTGTCGCGCAGCACCAGTCGGTAGCGTCCTCGGGTGTCCGGTAGCGGTGCCGTTTCCGGCTCTCGCAGCGTCTCCAGCGCTTCACCCACCTGGTTGCGCCGCAACTGCTGCGACAGCTGCATGCGCCACCACAGCTGCGCCATGGTGTCGTGAATGGCCTGGACCAGCGGGCCATGCACCTGCACCGAAAAGTCCAGGCGAGGATGCTCGATGCGGCGGCGCTGGTGCGGGTCGTAGTGGTCGTCCAGCAGATTCACGCCGCCACAAAACGCCACCGACCGGTCCACCGCGCAGAGCTTGCGGTGCAGGCGTCGCCAACGGGTAGGAAACCACAGGCCCAGGGCGCTGATGGGGTCGTAAATACGCCACGCCACCCCGGCCTGGGTCCAGCGTTGCGCCCAGGACTTGGGTATCTCCGGCGTGCCCACCCCATCGAGCACCACCCGCACCTGGACGCCGCGCTCGGCAGCCGCGGCCAGCGCCTCGGCCACTGTCAGGCTGTCGCCGTGGAAATCAAATATGTAGGTTTCAAACAGGATTTCCTCGCGCGCCTGCGCCATCGCGGCGACCAGGGCAGGAAACAGCCCGCGGCTGCCTTGCAACAACTCCAGGTGATGGTCAGCGCGAGCTGTGGTCGACATGCTCATGGCCGGGGGCCCAGAGGCCAGCGGAAATCGGCAATCAGGGGCAGGTGGTCCGAGAACCGGCCCCAGGCCGGTCCATGCGGCGCAAAGCTGTGGGCGTGCTCCAGACCCCGGGCGTAGATGTAATCGAGTTGCACCAAGGGCAAACGCGAGGGAAAGGTGGGCACGGGTGGTGCGGGGCCCCGGTGCAGTCCCGCCAAACCCATCGCGGGCGCCAGGCCTGCCCCCCAGTCGTTGAAGTCACCCGCCACCAACAAGGGCTGCGTCGGTGGGACTTCACGCAGGATAAAACGCTTGAGTTGCTCAACCTGACGGCGACGGCTGCCAGCCAGCAGTCCCAGGTGCACCACGATGACATGCAGCGGCTGCTGCTGGCACAACACTTCGACATGCAACAAACCACGCTGTTCGAGTCGATGGTCCGAGACGTCCTCGTGTTGATGGGTGATCACCGGCCAGCGGGTCAGCAGCGCATTGCCATGCTCGCCGTGACGGGTGAACGCGTTGGTGCGGTACACCGCGTGATAGCCCGCAGGGGCCAGGTACTCGGCTTGCGGCTCGATCGGCCAGCGCTCGAAGCGGTGGGCATGGCGTTGATGGAAGCGGCGCACCTCCTGCAGGCACACAATGTCGGCGTCAAATTGCTCGACCGCCAGCCCAAGGTTGTGGATTTCCAGGCGCTGGGCCGGTCCCACGCCCCGCACCCCTTTGTGAATGTTGTAGGTGGCCACGCGCAGTCGATCCATCACCGAATTGTGCGCCATGGACGTGTCGGGCGGGGTGCGCCAGCGCAAAGTCCCATGGCGAGACAGGGCCGGTCGCAGCGCCTCGGCAGCCAGGCATCAGGGCCGGGGTGCAACCGGGTCCCACCGGGGTAACCACAGGATTGCTTCGGCATTGGACGGCGAAAACACCGTGTCTGCCGCCTCCCGCCAGGGCAACCACTGGTACTCGGTATGCTCGGCGGGGTTGAGCTGAACGGGTTGCACCACGGGGACCCGCAACCCAAACACCCGCTCGGTGTTGCGCGTCACCCCAGGAGGGTAGCGGTGCAGAAAGCGAGGGTAAATGTCGTATTCGTTTTCCAGACCCCAGTCCACCAGCGCATGCCCAGGCCTGCGGCAGTCAATGCCGGTTTCCTCGGCCACCTCGCGGCACGCTGTGTCCTCCCAGGTTTCCTCGAGAAAGTCCTGGCTGCCCGTCACCGATTGCCAGGTACCCACATCCACCCGACGAATCAGCAGCACCTCCAGGGCCGGCGTGTGGATGACCACCAGCACCGAGCGTGGAATTTTGTAGGGGCGTGCGGCTGCTGGCGGGGAGGAGGCATTCATGGGGGAAGAACTGAACGGGTGGATCTTTTTGGAGACCCCTGTGTGAGGTGTCGAGGGGGTGGTGACGGTGAAAGTCGTTGGTTGGGTCCACAAGTCGTTGGTTGGGTCCACGCTGGATTGTGGCGGTTGGCGTTGAGTTTGAAGGTGGCATTGGGCCGCAGCGCAGGGCTGAAGCTTACACAAAGGTGCCACCCGCGTGACCCATGCTGCAATGCAGCACCTCCTCGCGGCCCTATGATGACAGGGCATGTCCCCTTCCGACGCCCACCAACAGCTGCACCTTGTGTCGGTCAACCGGCGCGGCATACTGGCCATGAGCCTATCGATGGCCTGCTTCGTGGCCAATGATGCGCTGGTCAAGCATGTCAGCGCCTCCCTGCCGTCGGGTCAACTGATTTTTGTCCGCGGCCTCATGGCCACGGTGCTCATGCTGGCCGTGGCGCAAGGCATGGGCTTGCTCAGGCAACTGCCCCTGATGGCCAACCGCTCGTTGTGGTTGCGCGCCTTCCTGGATGGACTGGCCTCCCTGGTGTACCTGACGGCGGTGTTCCATCTGCCGCTGGGTCAGGCCACGGCGATCAACCTGGCCTCGCCGCTGTTTGCGATTCTGATGGCCATGTGGTGGCTGCGTGAGCGGGTCACCCTCATGCGCGGCTTGGCGGTGATCACCGGTTTCTTCGGTGTGCTGTTGGTGGTGCAACCCGCCGCCGACGCCTTCAATGCGTACTCGCTGCTGGCGGTGTTGGGCACCCTGCTGCACGCCACCCGAGACATGTTGACCCGGCGCATACCCGCCCACATCCCGGCGGTGCTGATTTCACTCTCCACCGCCCTGTCCGTGGCTGTGCTGGCCGGTGTGCTGTCGCAGTTCCAGGTCTGGCAACCCATGGCGCTGGCCAACCTGCTGCAACTGGGCCTGGCTGCCGTGTTTTTGTGCGCGGGCTACTACTCCTTGATATTGGCCATGCGCAATGGCGACGTGAGCGTGATCGCGCCTTTTCGCTACAGCGGTTTGCTGTTTGCCCTGGTGCTGGGCTACTTGCTGTGGGACGAAATGCCCAACTGGCTGGCCTGGATGGGTATCGCCTTGCTGGTGGGCAGCGGTCTGACCATTTTGAACACCGAGCGCCGTCGACAACAGGCGGCCACGCGACAAATGGAGGGATCGCCCCCCCAACCATGAGTCTTTGGGTATCCCCTAGTTTTCAACGGCATGAGCCGGCTTGAGACTGTTTGCCAAGGCCCTTGTTCACCTCGCTTTGTAACCTATTTTTCGTCGTCCATTATTTCAACAGGAGAAGACATGATCCAGACCCGCCACGTTTTTCAGATCGTCCTGACCGTGCCCAGCATCGTCGACGTGGGCCACACCCCGCAAGGCGGCCGCAAGATTGCGCATGTGAGCGGCGGCACCTTCCAGGGCGAGCGCCTGCGCGGCACGGTTCAAGCGGCCCCGGGGGGTGACTGGCTGCTGCTGCGCCACGACGGCGTGCTGATGCTCGATGTGCGCTTGACCCTGGAGACCGATGACAAACAGCTGATCTACATGTCTTACCGCGGCATGCGTCACGGCCCCCAAGAGGTCATGGAGCGCCTGGGCCGCGGCGAGGCCGTCGATCCCGCCAGCTACTACTTCCGCGCCCTGCCCAGTTTTGAAACGGCTTCGGAAAAATACGGCTGGCTCAACCGCGCCATGTTCGTGAGCACCGGGTTTCGTCAAGCCAGCGGCCCCACCTACGACGTGTATGAGGTCCTCTGATCCTTCACACCGTTATTGACGCACTGAACGGTAGTGCACAATGTTTTGTATCTGACTTTCATCGCAAGGAGATTCCATGAAGCTGTTCACAACCCCGCTGACCCGTCGCCTGGTGGGCGCCCTGGCCCTCGGACTGGGCATGGGCTGGCATGCGGCCCAAGCCCAGCAAGCGCCTCAGTTGCCCCCCGGGTACAAAGCGGAATACAAACTCTCGCTGGTGGTGGGCACCGCCTTCCCCTGGGGCAAGGGCGGCGAGATCTGGTCCAACCTGGTGAAAGAACGCACCAACGGACGCATCAACATCAAGCTCTACCCCGGCGTGTCGCTGGTGGGCGGCGATCAGACGCGTGAATTCAGTGCCATTCGACAGGGCGTGATCGACATGGCCATCGGCTCGTCGATCAACTGGTCACCGCAGGTGAAGGAACTGAACCTGTTCTCCCTGCCCTTCCTCATCAAGGACTACGCCTCGCTGGACGCACTCACCGGCGGTGACGTGGGCAAGGATGTGTTCGGCATTCTGGACAAGGCGGGCGTGGTGCCGCTGGCCTGGGGTGAGAACGGTTTCCGTGAGCTGACCAACTCCAAGCGCGACATTGCCTCGCCCGCCGACCTCAAGGGTCTGAAGATCCGCGTGGTGGGCTCGCCGCTGTTCCTCGATATGTTCACCGCCCTGGGCGCCAACCCCGTGCAGATGAGCTGGGCCGATGCACAACCCGCGTTGTCCTCGGGTGCCATCGATGGCCAGGAAAACCCGGTCTCCATCTTCACCGCGGCCAAGCTGCACACGGTGGGTCAAAAGCACGTCACGATGTGGGGCTACATGATCGACCCGTTGTTGTTCGTGGTGAACAAGGAGATCTGGAACAGCTGGACCCCTGAAGACCGCGAGATTGTTCGCAAAGCCGCGGTGGATGCAGGCAAGCAGGAAATTGCGCTGGCCCGTGCGGGCCTGGTGGAAGCCGGCCGCCCCCTGCTCAAGGACATTGAAGGCCTGGGTGTGAAAATCACCACGCTAAGCCCTGCCCAGCGCGAGCAGTTTGTGGCGGCCACCCGCTCGGTCTACACCAAGTGGAAGCCGCAAGTGGGTGCCCCGCTGGTGGACAAGGCCGAAAAAGCCCTGGCTGCGGTCAAGTGATGTTGCGCGGCGTGGCCGCCTCCAGGTGTGCGAGGGCCCCGTGGGGCCCGGCACCCGCCTGAGCGGTCACCCAGCCGGGTCTGTTGCCCTGGCTCGACCGATGCCCGTGGTTACAGGGTGGCAAGCATCGCCTGTTTCAGCTCGGGCGTGATCTCCGGCATCACGCCAAACCAGGCCTGAAACGCCGGTCGGGCCTGGTTCATCAGCATGCCCAAACCGTTCACCGTCACATGGCCGCGTTCGCGCGCTTGCTTCAAGAGCGATGTTTCCAGCGGCACGTAAATCACGTCGCACACCAGCGCGTTGCGCGGCAAGGCGTCAAGCCGCAAGGCCAGGGCGGGCTGGTCCTGCATGCCCAGGCTGGTGGTGTTGACCAACAAGGCGCAGCCCTCGAGCGCCGCTTCACGCTCAGACCAGGGCAGGACGTCGATCACACCGTGAGCGCCCGCACCGCCCAGCTCGGCCGCGAGACGTTGGGCTTTTTCTGCTGTGCGGTTGAGCAGGCGAACGCGCGGGGCACCGCGCTCGAGCAAACTGAGCACCACCGCCCGAGCAGCGCCGCCGGCACCCAGCACCACCACTGGTCCCGCCTCGGCGCGAAACTGTGGCTGGGCGTCGATCAGACTTTGCCAGAAGCCAAAGCCGTCGGTGTTGAAACCCGTCAAGCGACCATCAGCCCCCACCACCACCAGGTTCATGGCACCCATGCGGCGCGCCAGCGGATCCAGCTCGTCCATGTAGGCCATGGCTGCCACTTTGTGGGGAATCGTCAGGTTGCAACCGGCAAAACCCAGGGCAGGCAACCCGCGCAACGCGTCTGCCAGCCGATCAGGTTGAACGGGCAAGGGCACATACGCGCCCGGGATATTGTGCTGCTTCAACCAGTGGTTGTGCATGAGGGGCGAGCGCGAGTGCGAGACAGGCCACCCCACGATCCCCGCCAGTCCGAACGTCTTTGCCATGGCCGTCAGGCCGCCGCACCGGCCGGGTTGCGCAGTCGAATGTGCAACTCGCGCAGTTGTTTTTCATCGACCAGCGACGGCGCCTGGGTGAGCAGACACTGGGCACGCTGGGTCTTGGGAAAGGCAATCACGTCGCGGATGGAGTCGGCCTTGGTCATGAGCGTCACAATGCGGTCCAGACCAAAGGCCAAGCCGCCGTGGGGCGGCGCGCCGTACTGCAGCGCGTCCAGCAGGAAGCCAAATTTGAGTTGGGCTTCCTCGGGGGTGATCTTGAGCGCGTCAAACACCTTTTGCTGCACGTCGGCACGGTGGATACGCACCGAGCCGCCACCGATTTCCCAGCCGTTGAGCACCATGTCGTACCCCTTGGCAATGCACTTCTCCGGCGCGGTGACCATCCAGTCCTCGTGGCCGTCCTTGGGTGCGGTGAAGGGGTGGTGCACCGCGGTGTAGCGTTGCGACTCCTCGTCGAACTCGAACATCGGGAAGTCGACCACCCACAACGGGGCCCAGCGGTCTTCAAAAAGACCGTTCTGGCGACCAAACTCGCTGTGACCGATCTTGATGCGCAGCGCACCGATGGCGTCGTTGACCACCTTGGCCTTGTCGGCGCCAAAGAAAATCAGGTCGCCGTCCTGGGCACCGGTGCGCTTGAGCACCTCGGCAATGGCGTCGTCGTGCAGGTTCTTGACGATGGGCGACTGCAAACCGTCTCGACCCTTGGCCACTTCGTTGACCTTGATCCAGGCCAGGCCCTTGGCGCCGTAGATCTTGACGAACTCGGTGTAGCCGTCGATCTCGCCACGCGACATCTTGCCGCCTTGCGGCACCCGCAGGGCCACCACACGGCCACCCGGGGTGGTGGCGGGGCCGGAGAAGACCTTGAAGTCCACGGTCTTCATGGCGTCCGTGAGTTCAGTGAACTCGAGCGGGACGCGCAAGTCTGGCTTGTCCGAGCCGAAGCGGTGCATGGCCTCCTGGTAAGGCATGATGGGGAATTCGCCCAGGTCAATGCTCAGGACTTTCTGGAACACCTGCTTGATCATGCCCTGGAACATCGTGCGGATATCCTCCTCGGTCAGGAACGAGGTTTCGATATCGATCTGGGTGAATTCAGGCTGACGGTCAGCGCGCAAGTCCTCGTCTCGGAAGCACTTGGTGATCTGGTAATAGCGGTCGTAGCCAGCCACCATCAAGAGTTGCTTGAACAGCTGTGGCGACTGCGGCAAGGCGAAAAACTGGCCGTCGTGCACACGGCTGGGCACCAGGTAATCGCGCGCGCCCTCGGGCGTGCTCTTGGTGAGCATCGGGGTTTCGATGTCGATGAAGCCGTTGTCGTCGAGGTACTTGCGCACTTCCATCGCCACCTTGTAGCGCAGCATCAGGTTGTTCTGCATGTAGGGGCGGCGCAAGTCGAGCACGCGGTGTGTGAGACGCGTGGTCTCGGAGAGGTTCTCGTCATCAAGCAAAAAAGGAGGGGTGACCGAGGGGTTCAGCACCTTCATCTCGTGGCACAGCACCTCGATCTTGCCGCTTTTGAGGTTGTCGTTGGTGGTGCCAGCGGGACGCTCGCGCACCAGGCCCTTGACTTGCACGCAGAACTCGTTGCGCAGGTCTTCGGCGATCTTGAACATCTCAGGACGATCGGGATCACACACCACTTGCACATAGCCTTCACGGTCGCGCAGGTCGACAAAGATCACGCCGCCATGGTCCCGCCGACGGTTGACCCAGCCGCACAGGGTGACGGTCTGGCCAAGAAGGGCTTCGGTCACAAGACCGCAGTAATGGGAACGCATGGACATGTCGGATTCTCGAAAAAAGCCCGGGAGCGGGCAGGGTTCAGTGTTGGGACGGCGGCGCCGAGGACGGGCCGGAGGGTGAAGAAGGCGCCGGCGCGTGGGAGCCCGCGGTATCGGGTGCCACGGCACCCATGGAGATCACATAGGTCAGGGCCTGGTCCACACTCATGTCGAGTTCGCGCACTTCCGAGCGACGCACCACCAGGAAATAACCGCTGGTGGGGTTGGGTGTGGTGGGCACATACACGCTCATGTAGTCGGACCCCAGGTGCTCGGCCACCTCGCCAGCGGGCGAGCCGGTCTGGAACGCAATGGTCCACGAACCGGGCAGCGGAAACTGCACCAGCACGGCCTTGCGAAACGCGTTGCCGTTGCTGGAGAACAAGGTATCTGACACCTTCTTGATGCTGGTGTAGATGGACTTGACGATGGGAATATTGCTCAGCAAGCGGTCCCACTGGCGCACCCACCAGCGTCCTGCCACGTTGGAAACCATGGCACCGGTGAGCAGCAGCACCGCAACCACCATCACCACACCCAGTCCGTGCCAATGGCGCAGGATTTCGATGACTTCACCGGTTTGCGCATCGGGCACCACGATGCCAATGGCGGTCAGCACCCCCGACATTACGCCATCGAGGGCGCCCACCAACCAGATCAGGACCCAGACGGTGATGGCCAGAGGCAGCCAGACCAAGAGGCCGGCGAGCAGGTATTTTTTGAAGTGCATGAAGGGCGATCAGTGGCAAGCGCAGGAGGTACCGCATCCGCCCGCCGCTGGCGCGTCGGCGGCAGCCGTGGCCGTGGCCGTGGCGCCGTCGGAGGCGGTGGATTCCGACCCTGTGGCCGTGCTGCTCGAGGGGCTGGCTGTGGAACCGCCCTTGAAATCGGTGGCGTACCAACCCGACCCCTTGAGCTGGAAACCTGCAGCGGTCAGCTGTTTGCTGAAGGTGGGCTTGCCGCAAGCCG
>JACCDM010008243.1_pt1 | contig 29352 bp, 21 predicted proteins | sample 7445851 | NCBI WGS metagenome assembly JACCDM01 (sample SAMN15323438, study PRJNA562643) | freshwater metagenome | isolation source: river surface water | place: USA:Blue River Watershed | collected 2017-08-16
CGAGTCTCGGGTATTTCTATCTACCCCAACCCAACAGCCACAGGAAGTTTTGTATTGCAGTACAACGGCTCCCGTAGGGGCGAATGGATATTCGCCCAGGAACCAACCACCACAGAATCGAACTCCGACCAAGAATCAACCACAACGGAATCGACCCAAGAATTGGTGATGATGGACATTACGGGAAAGGTTGTGTTTAAGACCAACGTGATGGTGAATAGCAATCCTGTTGAAATCAAATTTGGTGATTTGGCGAGTGGGGTTTATGTGGTGATGGTGGGTGAGGAGAGGTTGAGATTGATTGTGGAATAGGGTCATTTCCACGCTCATTGGTCATTTGTTGTCCTCTGTAGGGACGTATTGCAATGGCCGAAATTTCCCCTCCTGCCCGCAGGGATAGGAGGGGTGTCCGGACGAGCGCTAGCGCTGTCTGGACGGGGTGGTTTAAAGGGATGGGGAGATCAAGAGACAAGTGAAAATTCATTTTCATTCTCCTTTTCCTTTTCATTCTGAAAATTTGTCCAGTTTGGGAATAGGGGCGTATTGCAACACGGCCATTTTTATAAATTCAAAAAACATCAGTAATCATATCGCACCGAAGCTTATTCAGGCATGAACATCATCTCCTCATCCCTTCTGATAATTCAACTCATAAAATCTTTGGTACTCCCCACTGGTGACGCCTTCTACCCATGATCTTTCGGTCAAATACCATTGAATGGTTTCTCTCAGTGCTTTTGGAAAATCTTGTGTTGGATGCCAATTCAATTCGGTTTCTAATTTGGTAGCATCAATGGCATATCGGTGGTCATGCCCCAGTCGGTCTGTGACGTAGGTGATCAGTTGCTCTGCATCTCCGGCAGCTCGTCCCAACAAATCGTCAGTTGTCTTACAAATCAACTTCACCAAGTCAATGTTTTTCCACTCATTATTTCCACCGACGCAATAGGTATGGCCATTTTTACCTTTTTCCATGATGCACTCGATGGCGCGCGCGTGATCTTCTACCCACAACCAATCTCGAACATTTTCACCTTTTCCGTAGATAGGGAGCGGCTTGCGGTTTAGTATATTGTTAATGACCAAAGGAATCAGCTTCTCTGGAAACTGATGGGTTCCGTAATTATTCGAACAATTGCTAATGACGATCGGCATTCCATAGGTGTCGTGATAAGCGCGGACCAAGTGATCGCTGGATGCTTTAGAGGCAGAGTAAGGACTATGTGGGTCATAAGGTGTCGTTTCTGAAAATTTTCCTTCTTCACCTAAAGCTCCAAAAACCTCATCTGTTGAAACATGATAAAACAGCTTACCATCCATGTTGTCTTTCCAAGCAACACGGGCTGCATTGAGCAGATTGGCCGTTCCCATTACATTGGTGCGAATAAAGGCCAGCGGATCATGGATGGAACGGTCTACATGGCTCTCTGCAGCCAAATGTATGATGTGGGTAATTCCTAAATCAATAACGGTTTTCAGTACAAAGGCCTCATCACAGATATCTCCTTTGATGAAGGTGTAATTGGGAGCGTTTTGAATGTCTTGCAGCGACATCAAATTCCCGGCATAGGTCAACGCATCCAAATTGAAAATGTTGTCATTGGGGTGATTGTTGACCATTCGGCGGACAACATGTGAGCCGATGAATCCAGCACCTCCCGTGATTAAAATTTGCCTTCCCATAACTTTATAGTTGAAATTGAACGCCTACATTGAACCATCTTTTTGGCATTTGTGCAAACCCAGAAAGGATGTAAGCTTGGTTGTTGAGATTATTGATATCAAAGAATACATTCACTTGTTTGAGGTTCAATTGCGTTCTCCAATCCAGTATGGTGGTGTATGCCGCTTGTCCCATTCTTTGAAAGTGGCGAGCCAAAATTTGATGTTGCAACTTTCCTTTGTTTCCGACGGACAATTGTCCGATGTACTGCTGGGTCAAATGCTCTGCAGCATAGCGAGAGGGAAGTCCTTGTGAATCCATTGACGAGTTGAGCAATGTGGCTTTAACACCTGCATTCATGAAGTAAATCCATTGGTCTTTCGGTCCGTTGCTATTCCACTGGGCACTAAAGTCAAATCCCGTAAATGTGGAAATGCCAATATTCAGTGGAATCCATTTTTCAGTGAAATTGGGTAGCGTGGTTAGCACATAGTCAATTTGATTATTGACTCTTCTGAAATAATAGCATCCTTGAATATTGAATTCATTTTTTTGATACAAAAATCCCGTTTCAGCGATGAAACCATCCTCTGAGACCAAAAGAGGATTTCCTTGATTTCTGGAGTCGTTATAATACCAATCGGTGTAGGTTGGGAGCCTTGATCCAGTTCCTGTATGGATGTACCATTGTCCGTTGTCTTGCTTGTAGGTGATGTCCAACGCGGGATAAGCCTTCCACCCTTGGTTGTTTTGTTGGGCTTCATCGCTCAATACAGTGTATTGAAAATTGCTTCCTATAGTGACATTGATTTTTGACCAAGGATTGAATCGTTGTTCTATATAACCACTGTAAAATTGGCGTTGATGTTTTCCCAAATTGTTGCTGCGCAACCAATCCATTCTGGTTTCACCACCAAATGCTACCAATCCCCATTGATTGGCCTTGGACAAATGCAATTCAGCACCTGATGTCGATCCGAAATGAAAGTTTTGGTACACCTCTGGTTTGCTGCGGATAAATACATAATGGTCTTCATTGTAACGGTGATAAATCCTTGGAACCACTCGCCACCTCTTCCATGAGATGTCACCGTTGATTCCAGAGAACATCGTTTTTACCTGTTCGAAGGCATCCGTATCGTAAGGGGAGGCATAAAAATCTTTGGCACCAAAACTATTGTTGAACAACCCGTTGACCCATTGAATCTTTCGGTTGTTTTTGAATACAAATTGACTATTGGTGAAAACTTGCTGCTGTTCTACTCCGGAATTGTATTGAAAACCATTGGTGAACAGTCGACGCAGTTGAACGGTATGTCCAGCTTTTTCTCCCTTGAATCCCATCGCAATTTGTTGGACATTTTGGGTATAGGCTTCGCCTGTGGCCGAGTCCTTTTTACCATTGGCTCCCCAATAGGAAAGTACATTGAGCTTTTGGCTCCCCGGAGCTTTGGTGACGATATTAATGGCTCCAGCTAACGCGCCTGCACCAAACATACGTGCAGCGGATCCTTTGTAAACCTCAATGCGCTCCACTTGATTCAAATCTATGGGAAGATTCATTTGGTGGTGACCAGTCTGTGGGTCCCGCATGGGTACTCCATCGATCAGGATGAGTATTTGATCATACGAAGAGCCCATTAGGCTGATATCGCTTTGTGCAAAGGTATTTCGGCTTCTAACATCTACGCCACTGACAAACAGCAGTGCTTCAGCAACATTTCTTACAGGCAGTTTTTGGATGTCTTTGGATGATAAAATTTGAACGCCCATATTCGCCAATGGCAAGTTGGGTGTCCGTTTATCCTCAATGATGTCCAGTGGATTCAGGTCTTGCTCAATGGTGTAAATCTGGTTTACCGGTTGCGCAAAGACAACAAAGCCCTGAAAACACATGGTGATCAGGGCAATGATATTTTTTTTCATAGGAAAACGATTAATCCAAGCAGTTAATGGTGATTTACAAACTCCAATAATGCAATTGCTTGATCTTGGAGCGGTAAGAGCCTTTGATATCAACCAAAACACCTTGACCATCCTTCAGTAAAGAAGTGAGGTAGGCTTCATCCAATGACAGGTACTCATTGTGAGCAACGGCGATGATGATGGCTTCATAGGTGTTGGGAGTAGGCTGTGGTACCAAAGAACAACCGTACTCGTGGTGCAACTCTTCGCTATCAGCATGTGGATCAACGATGTCTACTTGAACGGAGAAACTCTCCAACTCTCGAATGATGTCAATCACTTTGGAATTGCGGATGTCGCTTACGTTCTCCTTGAATGTGGCGCCCATAACCAAAACCTTTGATTCTAGTGCATTTTTGCCCATCTCCATGATTTTCTTCACGGTTTGCTTCCCAACATAGGCACCCATCGAATCATTCACATATCGCGCAGAGGAGATTACTTTGGAGAAGTAACCCATTTTCTTGGCTTTGTAAACCAAATAATACGGATCCACACCGATACAATGTCCGCCAACCAAACCGGGTTGGAATTTTAGGAAATTCCATTTGGTACCGGCAGCTTCCAGTACATCATACGTGTTCAATCCCATTTTATTAAAAATCAAAGACAATTCATTGATCAAGGCAATATTTACATCGCGTTGCGTATTCTCAATGATTTTGGCGGCTTCCGCCACTTTGATGCTCGCGGCTCTGTGCAAGCCAGCGTCGATAACTACCGAATAGACTTTGTCAATTTCATTTAAACTTTCTTCATCACAACCTGAAACAATTTTAATGATGCTTCTTAATGTATTGACTTTATCACCTGGGTTGATGCGCTCTGGCGAATAACCTACTTTGAAATCAGAACCCATCTTTAGTCCACTGATTTCTTCCAAAACTGGCACGCAATCATCCTCAGTACATCCAGGGTATACAGTACTTTCATACACCACGTAGTCTCCTTTTTTCAAAACCTTCCCCACCGTTTTTGAAGCACTAATGACGGGACCAAGGTCGGGTAAATTCATGTTATTGATAGGGGTGGGAACCGCCACAATAAAGAATCCAACTTCTGCCAAATCTTCCACCTTGTGGGTAAAGGTGATGTCGCAACCCTCAAAAGCTGAACTGGGCAACTCGTTGGAAGGATCAATGTTGTTTTGCATCATGCTGACACGCTCAGGGTTGATATCAAAACCAACCACTTTCAAATTCTTTGCAAACTCCAATGCAATGGGTAATCCAACATATCCGAGTCCAACGACACAAAGGCTCTTCTTTTTTTCAATTAAATCTTGGTAAATCATGATGCTATCTTAAACAGGTTACAGTTTCGTTTTCTAATTTGTATTTTTCTTGGGTCTCAGGACATATGGCGATGCCATCTTGATCAAAGGTTAATTTGTGTCCTGCTTTGGACATCCATCCTTTGTGTCTTGCTGGGTTGCCTACCATGAGGGCATAAGCTTTTACCGGTTTGGTAATCACCGCTCCTGCACCTATAAAGGCATACTCACCGATTTCATATCCGCACACGATTGTCGCATTGGCACCAATGGATACCCCCTTGCGTATGATGGATTGGCGGTACTCATCTTTTCGGACAACGGCACTGCGGGGGTTGATGACATTGGTAAAAACGCATGAAGGACCCAAGAAAACATCGTCCTCGCAAATCACACCCGTATACAAACTGACGTTGTTTTGGACTTTAACATTGTTTCCCAAAATGACATCGGGGCTAATCACAACGTTTTGTCCAATGTTACATCGTTCTCCTATCTTGCAATTGGGCATGATGTGGGAGAAATGCCATATTTTGGTACCGTCTCCAATCAAACATCCTTGATCAATCACAGCTGTTTCATGTGCGTAATATCCCATTACTTTTTGTTGTAAAGTTCAAAATTTTTATGTTCTATTTTATTCAAATCATCCAATGAAAGGGTTCTGAAGTAATCATAAGTGATCTTTAAACCTTCGCTTCGGTGAACCTTCGGTTCCCATCCGAGGATTTCTCTCGCCATGGTAATATCTGGTCTGCGCTGCTTGGGGTCGTCCGTTGGCAGGTCTTTGTAAACTACTTTCTGATTTGTTTGGGTCAATTTGATGATTTCCTCCGCGAAATCTTTGATGGTGATTTCATCGGGATTGCCAATGTTTACGGGCTGCGCGTAATCGCTCATGAGCAAGCGGTATATGCCTTCTACCAAATCATCCACATAGCAGAAGCTACGCGTTTGAGAACCATCTCCAAAAATGGTCAAGTCTTCACCGCGCAACGCCTGGCCAATAAACGCCGGCAAAACACGTCCATCATTGAGTCGCATTCTTGGGCCGTAGGTATTGAATATTCGAACAATTCGGGTTTCTAATCCGTGAAAAGTATGGTAGGCCATGGTAATGGCTTCTTGAAATCGCTTGGCCTCATCGTAGACTCCGCGGGGTCCTACGGGATTTACATTGCCCCAATAGCTTTCTACTTGTGGATGCACATGTGGATCTCCATACACTTCGCTGGTACTGGCAACAATTATTCTTGCCTTTTTTTCTTTGGCCAATCCCAAGCAATTGTGCGTTCCCAAAGAACCTACTTTCAAGGTTTGGATGGGGATTTTCAAATAGTCAATGGGCGAGGCAGGTGATGCAAAGTGCAAGATATAATCCAACTTTCCGGGCACATGAATGTACTTGGAAACATCGTGGTTGTAAAATTCAAATTGCGGAAGAGGAAATAAGTGCTCAATATTTTTGAGGTCACCCGTAATCAGGTTGTCCATCCCCACCACATCAAAACCCTCTTTGATAAAACGATCACACAGGTGCGATCCCAAAAAACCGGCAGCTCCGGTTATCAATACTCTGGCCATGTTATTGCGTTATAGCTTGTCTTCCGATGCTGTAATAATTCCATCCGGTCTCTTTCATTCTGCTGACCTCATAAAGGTTGCGGCCATCAAAAATCACAGGTTGCTTCATGGATTTTTTCATCAACTCAAAGTCAGGATTGCGGAACATGCCCCATTCTGTGCAAATCAACAAAGCATCAGCATCTTCAAGAAGAGAATACTGGTCTTGCGAATATTGAATGGGATAATTTTTTTGCTTGTGCACGTTTTCCATGGCCTCAGGGTCGTAGGCGATGATGTCCGCACCAGCTTCAAGCAAATGTTCAATCATGTACAATGCTGGCGCCTCTCGAATGTCATCGGTATCCGGCTTGAAGGCCAATCCCCAAATGGCGATTTTCTTTTTGGTCAACTGTTGACCAAAATGGTCCATGATGGGGGATAGCAGAGTGGTCTTCTGACGGTCATTGACTTTCATGACACTCTTCAAAATCCTGAACTCATAGCCATTCTCAATTCCGCTCTTGGCCAAAGCTTGAACATCTTTTGGGAAACAAGATCCACCATATCCAATCCCCGGAAATAAAAAGCGTTTGCCAATGCGCTCGTCAGTGCCAATCCCCAAGCGCACCATGTCAACATCGGCTCCCACCTTCTCGCAAAAGTTTGCGATTTCATTCATGAAAGAAATCTTGGTGGCCAAGAATGCATTGGCTGCGTATTTGGTCAATTCCGCGCTGCGCTCATCCATGAAAATTAATGGATTACCTTGACGAATAAAAGGTTTGTACAATTCCTCCATCAATTTCTTAGCGCGATCGCTAGAGGTGCCGACCACGACTCGATCGGGCTTCATAAAATCATCCACTGCAAATCCCTCACGCAAAAATTCCGGATTACTCACGATGTCAAAAGGCACTTGGGCCTTTCGCGCCACGGCCTCTCTCACTTTTTCGGCAGTTCCAACAGGAACAGTGGATTTGTCAACGATGACTTTATAATCTTTGATAATCCAGCCCAAATCATCCGCAACATTGAGAACATAGCTCAAGTCCGCACTGCCATCCTCACCAGGAGGGGTAGGCAATGCCAAGAAGATAATCTGTGCCTGCTCGACGGCTTCACTCAAATTGGTGGTGAATTTTAATCGACCTTCACGAATGTTCCTCTCAAACAGAACATCAAGATGTGGCTCGTAAATGGGAATTTTACCGGCCTTCATGGCATTTACTTTTTCCTCATTGATGTCAACGCAGATAACCTTGTTTCCTGTTTCAGCGAAACAAGTACCGGTTACCAAACCAACATAACCTGTTCCCACCACCGCAATATTCATAGTCTTTCTTTTTAATGTAAGCTACAAATATAATCATAGCCGCGCGTTCCATGGGCAATTTTGACCATTTGATTTTGTGAGAATTTTATGAGTTTTTGTGGTGTCCAAAATGGGATTCATTTTAGCTTTGCTGTATGTCTGAAATATTGAAAATTCAAGGCGTTTCAAAGTCTTATGGTAAACACAAAGCCCTTTCCTCGGTCAGTTTAACCGTTCAATCGGGTTCTGTTTACGGGCTTTTGGGACCCAATGGGGCGGGAAAAACAAGTTTGATTCGCATCATCAATCAAATAACGGCTCCAGATGAGGGGCTTGTATTGTTTAAAGGAGAAACCCTTCGTCCAAGCCATATTGAACACATTGGATACTTGCCCGAGGAACGGGGCTTGTACAAAAAAATGAAGGTAGGAGAGCAGTGCATTTATTTGGCTCAATTAAAAGGGTTGTCCAAAGCGGAGGCAGTGAGACGGCTCACTTATTGGTTCGAACGCTTTGATATCATGGCTTGGTGGAACAAAACCATTGAAGACCTTTCCAAAGGAATGGCGCAAAAGGTGCAGTTTATCACCACCATTTTGCATGAGCCAGAGTTGTTGATTTTGGATGAGCCATTCAGCGGTTTTGACCCCATCAATGCCAAGCTGATCCAAGAAGAAATGTTGCGTTTAAAGTCAAAAGGGGCTACCATTATTCTTTCCACCCATGACATGGGAAGCGTCGAAGAATTGTGCGACGATATCGGATTAATTGACCAATCCCATTTGGTCCTCAGCGGTCCTGTTGGTGAGGTGAAAAAGCAATTCAAAGAGAATCTCTACGAAGTGGCTTACCAGGGCACGGCGATGGATTTGGGCATTTTAATGGGGCATCAGTTCGAGTTGGTTCAAAATGATATTTTCAATGATTTTAACATGGCTAAAATCCGAATCTCTTCTGGTTTGTCCCTCAATCATTTGCTCACGGCCATGATGTCCAAATTGGAGATTATCTCTGCCAGAGAAATCATTCCCAATATGAATGAAATTTTTATCAAAGCGGTTACCCAAAATCAATTAACACATGAATAAAATATTGTTGATCATCAAGCGTGAATACTTGAGCAGGGTAAAGAAGAAAAGCTTTATCATCATGACTTTTTTGGGCCCAATTCTTTTTGCAGCCCTCTTATTTGGCGCCATTGCCGTGACGATGAATGACAATTCCGTCTATCAGGTCTTGGTGGTGGATCCTTATGAGGTTATTACACAAAAGGATTCGGTAACGGGTGCCATTTATCCCAGATTTACCAATCATTTTAAGGATTCTGAGAAAGTGATTTATTCTTTTTCTCGCAAATCCGTTCCCCCGGAGGCTTTCAAAGAGGGTGAATACGAAGTGATGCTGGAAGTGGATGAGGCAACCATCAATGATGGAAAGTGCAATTTCTATTACAAAAAATTCCCAGGAGAGTTTGTGCAACGCAAAATGGGCGACGATCTTGAGAACTCTTTGGAAAAACAAAGGGTTGTTGATAGCCTGCAATTGGATTATGAAAAATACAAGCGCGCCAAAGTTTCAGTTTCATTTGCAGACATCAATGTGGAGAATTTGGGCCAGGAAGACCGAACCCAGGAAAAGGCCTTTATCGGTTTCATTTTTGCCATTTTGATTTACATGTTCATTTTCATGTACGGTGTTCAAGTCATGCGTGGAGTCATTGAAGAAAAGACCAATCGCATCGTGGAGGTCATTGTGAGCTCCGTTAAGCCGTTTCAACTCATGATGGGTAAAGTGATTGGTATTGGATTGGTGGGATTGACCCAATTTTTAATGTGGGTTTTATTGTCATTCGTGGTGTCTTCCGTAGGGCTGTCTTTTTTTGCTTCCAACATTGCCAGTGGCGCTGCAGTGGTTGAGAATACACAGGTCATGCAAACTGGAATGGACCAAGCGGTGATGATGAATGAGTTGATGAATAACCAAGCCATCAATTGGTTTTTTCAAATCAATTGGTCATTGATGATTGGACTTTTTGTGTTTTATTTTATCGGGGGATACTTCCTGTACGCCAGTCTGTTTGCCGCCATTGGCGCCGCTGTGGATAGTGAGACGGATACGCAGCAATTCATGGCCCCTGTCTCATTGCCTTTGGTTTTTGGATACATCATTTCTGCGATGATGATTGACAACCCTGAGAGTTGGGCGGGCAATTTCTTCTCGGTCTTCCCCTTAACCTCACCAGTGGTGATGATGGTCAAAGCGACGGTTTCATCCACCTCTGTTGGAATGATCGTATTGTCCATGGTTATCTTGGTCATCACCTTTATTGCTTTCATTGCGCTGGCTGGCCGAATCTACCGGGTAGGAATCTTGATGTACGGTAAAAAGGCCAGTTACAAAGAAATCTGGAAGTGGATCAAATACAATCCATAGCATGAGCAAACGAATGGCCATTGTCGATTGCGGCACCAACACCTTCAATATTTTGATTGCAGCTCAGTCTGATCAGGGGGCATGGGAAACTTTGTTCTCCAATAAATGGCCGGTGAAAATTGGTGAAGGTGGTTTCAAGGAAAAGCAGATTACCCCAGATAGAATGGCCAAAGGCCTTGATGCTTTGCATTACTATCATTCCATTGCCCACGCCTATCAAGTGGATAAGGTACATGTTTTTGCTACCTCAGCCTTAAGAGATGCAAACAACACCGATGTTTTTTTGAAGCACGTCAAAGCATTAACGAACTGGGACATCGCCGTCATTGATGGAAATGAAGAAGCGCAACTGATTTACGAAGGAGTGCAGCAAACCATGGACCTGCATGAAGAACCGACCTTGTTAATGGACATCGGTGGCGGGAGCACGGAGTTCATCATCACCACAGCTGATGGAATTGTTTTTAAACAGAGCACCCAATTGGGCATCAGCAGAATTTTTGAGCAGGTACCCATGATGGATCGAGCACAAAAACAACAGCTCAATCAAATCAAACAAATTTTTGATGCAGCAACAGAACCATTGAAGCAAGCATTACAACAATACCCTTGCAAGAGATTGGTGGGCGCGAGCGGTTCTTTTGATACGTTGTTGGAATTGTATTTTTATACCACGAAAAAAGAAAAGGTATGGCTTCAACACCTTGCTCAAGAGATTCCCATGGAATCCTTTGCATCCCTTTATCTTTTTATGATGGGTTCTACTTATGAAGAGCGGCTCAAACATCCGGCTATTCCCAACCTGCGGGTTCAATTTATGCCCATTGCCATTTATCTCATGAAACTGGTTTTGGACATTCAGTCTTTTGACAAAATATACCGCTCGCCTTATGCGTTAAAAGAGGGTGTGCTCAAGCGTTTGCAAGGATGATGAAGATCAAAAGACCCAAATATTTATTGAGGAATGTGCTCATCATCACGATGGTTCCTTTGTTTTATTTGGGCTTGTTGTTGCAGTTTTCATTTGTCCAATCATGGCTAGCCCATAAGGTAGCCGGTTGGTTGTCTTATGAATTGAATACCCAGGTTGAGGTCAAATCGGTCGGCTTAGACTGGGGATTGCATTTTTATTTGGAGGATTTGGATGTTTGGGGCCAAGACAAGGATAGTTTGATGCATGTTCATTCATTGACCATTGCAGACTACAAGGGGTTGTTGGATGGCCATTTACAAATGGATGGGATTGTGCTCAAAGAGGGGAGCATTCACCTGATTCAAGCTGCAGATAGTTCATGGAATTACGGTTTTCTCTTGGATTATTTTCAGGAAAGTGACACCAATCAAACAGGAGACTTTGCCCTTGACCTTTCTTCTTTGCGCATAGAAAATAGTCGCCTGCGCTATCAGGCTTTGGAACCATTGATGAATCAACATCGGCATTGGAACATCGATCGCTTTTTTGCTAACTTTTCTGATATTCATGTGGAACCCCATGAGGGAAGTGTTCAGTTGGATGAATTGCAATTCGAGACCATTGGAGATTTGGCTTGCCATTATGGTCGAGGAAATATCCTTTGGAAGAAGGATGAATGGGTATTTTCAGGTTTGAATTTAAAGACAACCATGAATGAGTTGTCTGGAGACTTTCGAATTGTCCAAAGGGAGGGCTCGCCTTGGCAAGCAGAGGTAGATTTTCAAGGTTTTCCTTTGAATCTTTCCGAGTTTGAAGTGCTCGCTCCTGATTTGCGTTTTTGGAAAGAGTCGGCTTGGCTCAATGTGAAGGCAAACGGAAATTGGGATGATTTGAGCATCAAGCAATTGGATCTGGGCTATGGGGCCATGACACGCTTGAGCTTAAGCGGAACAGTAAAACACATTACTGACTCGCTTAAACGAGACATCGATTTGATGGTGAACAACATTACAACCAATCGCAATGACCTTCATGATTTGGTTACACGAATCGATCCAGCTGTTAATTTGCCCAATAACCTCTCCGCGCTCGGACTGATGCAATTTAGTGGTGTTCTCACAGGAAACAGCAACAAGTGGCGCGCTTACGGTGACTTTTACACCGATATTGGTGACATCAAAGGAGATATTGATGTCGATGTCAATGAGATGGCTTACACCGGTTTTATTGTTACAGAAGATTTTGATTTAGGGGCTTATTATCAATCACAAGATTGGGGGACCATCACCGCTCAGTTGGATGTGGTCGGAAAAGGGTTTGTACTCAAAAGTATGCAGTTGGATGCCAGCGGAGTGATTGGGGCTTTGAATTACAACGGCTATACCTACCGTCCAATAGAAATCGCCGGATCCATGTCCAATGGTTTTTTTAAGGGTGAGGTGGAAGTGGCTGACCCAAATGCACAATTGAGCTTTAACGGTTTGGTAGACTTCAACGCCAAGAAGCCCAAAATATCTTGTGATCTGCTGGTGGACAACCTCAACTTTAAAACCATTGGTTTGTTTCCTGAGTTGCCATATAGTGCAATGAGTGGAGAAGCCAAAGTGGATATGGAAGGATTGAAATGGGACGAAGTAAAAGGAGCAATTGAGTTGAATCACGTAACCTATTGCGCAAATTCCAAGGATTACGTCTTGGATTATTTATTGCTCAACATCGATCGAGATCCTGAGCTAAAGGTTACGCTGAACTCCGATATAGCGATGGGGGAGTTAACCGGGTCTTTTAATCCTGTCGATCTTTGGCCTGCTCTTAATAAAATTATGTCAGAGGTTGTTCCCAATTACCATTGGGAGTTGGTTCAACATCAACCTCAAGATTTTAATTTGAAATTGGAAATTCTGGATTTTAGTCAAATTGGTGAAGCGCTCTTGGGCAATGTCTCTATTGCGCAAAATGCAATCATCAATTTGCGGGTCGATGAAAGCAGTGATTATTTCGAAGGATTGTTCAGTGCACAAAATGCTACCTGGGATGGAAACACTTTTCATGAGTTACTGATTGACTTTAAGAAGCCCGATGAGTTTGTGTATGCATCTGCGATGATGGACAGTGTAACCGGCGAATGGGGTTCTGTTCCCGATGTCTCACTGGATGCCCGTTCTGAAGGGGGAATTATTTACACCGATTTGGTATGGGGAAATGAGCAAACACTGCATCGCGGTGATGTTGGGGTGCAATTCTCATTCCCAACGACCGATGCAGTGGCTTTGGATTTTTACCGTGGGGACATACGAATCATCGAAGACCAATGGGCCATTTATCCGGGTGCACACATTTTAAAAAATGGAGAAGATTGGCACATCAAATCACTTACTTTCCAATCGGCTTTGCAAACAATTGCGATGTTTGGATCCATCAGCAAATCATCGGATATGCCTTTAATGCTATCCTTTTCCCACGTGAATTTTCAGCAGATCAATGCATTTTTACCAGATGGATTGAAAATGGAAGGGGTTTTAGATGGAACAGTAGAGGTGGATAAAATTCTTGACGGTCCGGATTGGATAGGTGATCTGAGTATTGCTGATTTTGGGATCAATGAGGTGGTATATGGCGATATATGCTTAAAGAGTCATTGGGTCGAATATTTATCGGGTTTTGAGTTGTCGGGCGGAATTGAAAGCGGTGAACAGAAGAACTTGAACTTTGAAGGGATGTATTTTCCATTTGATTCCATCTCCCCGCTGGATTTGGATGCGGAAGTACAGGATTTGGATTTGAAATTTTTAAGGGCTTTTATCGATACAGGGGTGATTATCGCCAGTGGTCAACTCAATGGATTGGTTCACCTCAGCGGAAAACCCGAGAATCCACAATTGACAGGATTTGCAGACTTAACCAATGGCGGTCTTTTCGTGGACTACTTGGGTACGAATTATGAGTTGAGTGAACGCATTTGGATAGAGCCAGATCGTTTTGTATTTGATCAAGTAAAATTACGCGACCACAAGGGAAACGAAGCCCAACTTCGCGGTTTTATTGGTCACCAGGCCTTTGGGGATTGGTCATTTGATTTGTTGGGTGATTTGGAAAAGGAGCCGCTGTTGGTTTTAAATACAACCGAAGAGGAGAATGAAGATTATTACGGAAAGGCGTATGCAACCGGAAATTTCAAAATCAATGGCGACTTGGATCAACTCAATTTCGACATCGCCTTAAAAACCCACTCGGGTACAAAGTTCATCATGCCCATGACCTCATCTGGTGATGAAGACATGGGACAATTCATTCAATTTGTCAAGCCCAATCAAACCAAAGAAGAAGCTCCATTGGATTTATCTGGCATTTCCTTAAACATTCAAATCGATGTCACACCAGAGGCTGAGCTGAGCATCATATTTGATGAGGCCGTGGGTGATGTGATGAAGGGCAGGGGGCAGGGACATTTGACCATGGGAATAAGCAAGTTGAGTACATTTGATATGTATGGCCAAATTGAAATCGTTTCTGGAAATTATTTGTTCACCTTGGCCAATTTGATCAACAAAGACTTTACCGTTCAGCCAGGAGGAACCATTTCGTGGTATGGCGACCCATACAATGCTGAATTGAAATTGGCCGCTGTTTACAAAGTCAACGCTTCATTATCTGATATTTTGGTAGACGCCAATGAGGCTGGTCAACGCGTGCCCGTGGACTTGTTGATGAATTTGAATGGAAAAATGCTGAATCCCAACGTTGCATTTGATATCAAGCTGCCCTCTGTTGACCCCATGACCAAGAGCCGATTTGAAGCAGTGGTTTCCAATGAACAAGAAAAAAATCGTCAAGCTTTTTCTTTATTGGTGTTGCGTCAGTTTATGAGCCCCCCCAACATTGTGAAGTCAGCAGATGCGGCAACCAATTATGGCGTGGCTGCCAATACCACAGAGTTGCTGTCGAGTCAGATTTCCAATTGGTTGAGTCAGATCAGTGATGACTTTAATTTGGGCTTCAATTATCGATCGGGGGATCAAATTTCCAATGAAGAAATAGCTTTGGCATTGAGCACGCAGCTTTTTGATAATCGCGTACAATTGAGTGGGAATTTTGGTGTATCCAAAGGCAATGCCGTCAATCAACAACCCAGCAATTACATCGGGGATGTTAAAATTGAATACTTGTTGACCAAGGATGGAAAATTGAAACTCATGGCCTACAATGAGAGCAACAATTACCGCAACATCACCACCCAACAATCACCTTTCACGCAAGGTGTTGGGGTGGTGTATCAGCAAGATTTTGATCATCTTAAAGATCTGTTTGATTTGTGGTCAAAAAAGACAAAATCTTATTGAGGGAAATCTTCTGGAAATCTTGATTTGAAATCGTCACGCTTCTTTTTGGTCAACAACAACTGATAGCTGAATTTTACCTTGTTCTCCTCAAATTGTTTTTTGTCGTCTTTTAAGTCGGTGATGATTTTATTAAAATCTGGGTCGCCACTGATTACCGTCAGTTGGCCCAACTTGTATTCAAAGTAGTACCAAAGACCACGATCAACTTCAATGTAAAAACGCATGACATCGGCCGTCTTCCTTTTTTCTATTTCGATCTTACCGGTAACATACTTGAAAATTTGCTTCTTGTCCATCGACGCGATTCCAATTGGCCCCGTCGTGTGGAAGGTCTCAGAATTGGGATTCCAAACCCACTTCAAGTCGGCAAAAACAAAGTTCTTTTGCATCTCCTCTGGTACCTTTTTAAACTGGCCAGATAAGCTGATCTCTGTAATCAATCGGTCTGATTTCTCGGTTCCCATGATTTCAGCAATGGCTTTTTCAAATGGAGTGTTGTTGATGTCTACTGGGGGCAATTCGGTATTTTTTTCCAACGCCTCAGAAATCTTTTTTAAAGCTCCTTCGTCAAACGGAAAATGCAATACTGAGGCGGTTTGTATGCTAAGGGCCTTATCGCTCTGCTTCAGCGTCCCTTTTCCGAAATTGTTCAATTGCATTAATCCATATCGTGCTTTGAAATCAATTTTCCCATCTCCGGATACATCGCAACTTTGTGCATTCAGTTCAATGAGGTTGCCTGGCATTTTGGGTTGAATGATTTTTGCTTTGCTACCGATCAAAAATTTCTTGGCGTTTTTATCATAATGCAGATATCCATTGGCTTCAATCAAAGGAGTATCATAAGTGCCCATTTTTGGGCTCAAGAAAGCTGGATAGATTTGCATAGGACTCGCCGTTTTTACCATCATGCCCACGCCCAATTTTACCGAGCTGACATCTTTGATGAGCGTGTCAACAGGAATGTAAATGTCAAGCGGGTCGATAGGGGAGTTGAATTTGAAATACGATTTGGCCAAGTCTTCACACGGATGTTCTATTTTGACTCCTCCATCGAAATTCATCAACTTGTCTGTTGAAAGGAATGAGAACTTTCCGTAGTAAGCAAATTGCGGGGACAAATGAAATCCCGCATCTTCGGCCATTTCACCTTTGCCCATGGCGCGATGAGCGGTGTCCAATTTTACGGTTTCAAAATGGATCAATTGCTTTTGTCCATTTTCATCCACATAGTTCATGTCCGCAAATCCATTGAATTTTAATCGACCTTCAATCTTTAATTCAGCATTGAATAAGCTGTGGTATTGTGTAACAATGTTGGCCACGATGGAAGCACGATAAAGTTTGCGCATATTAGCATACTTCTCAATTACCACCTTGCCACTGTCCGGGACAATCTTGGCATCGCCAACCACGATGTGGTCAATTTTTTCACATCGGATGATGTTGCGTTTTAAGTCAAAATTCGCATTTCGTGAGAGAAAGTTCAACGAGTCCTGACCAGAGGCAATGCTGTAAAAATTGGAAAAACGTTTTCGCTCTTCCGCATTGATTACAACGTCAACATTGGCTTCACGCGAGCTGCTCATTTGCAATTGGTCTTGTTTCATGAACCAAGTAAACTCATCCATGAAGCAGATGTATTGATTAATGGGGAAGGTAATTTTGTTTTCACCGGTGTTGCTGATGAATTTCCCCACATTGGTGTCAAAGTTGACATTGGCATTGACGTTGTCGGTGGAGAACGCCAATGTTGTTTCTAGGTCTTTTCCAGCAATGGCCAATGCCGAAGTGTCGGCCTTAATTTTTCTTCGGTCGTATTGGAAATGTTCTGACTTGAGTGTCGCTCCATAAAAGTCCATGCTGCCTTTTCCACTGAGCCCTTCTGGTTTCAATGTTGTTGCTCCTTTCAATGTGGCCTCTTTTTCAAAAAACTCCATGGGCTCATCCAAGGTGGTTACCACCAGGCGCTCTTGCTTGGGGAAATAATTCAGTTGGGCGACATTGACCTTTGTCTTGGGTACCTCAGGCTTTTGAGCTTTCTCAGTCAAAGTATATGAAGTCGTTTTTCCTTTGGTTTCATCGGGAAGAAAAACAAATGCATCGGATTCTGTTTTGGAACCCAAGTAAGTGAGTTTTCCCTTTCCTTGAAGACCAGAGTGGTTCAAGGTTAAATCGGCAGTCACATTTGAGAAACCACGGTAAGACGGGTATCCTGATGGTCCTGTATTTCTTTTAAATCCAAGAGATTTATCGTCCATCATGATCAACGGCTCGTCGATGTCCTCGAATATGCCAGCACTGACCAATAAGCCTTTGAAATTTAAATTGCTGGTCTTGAAATTGTCCAATGAATCCAAGGTGAAAGGATCCAGTTTGTAATAGAATTTGTCTTTGGGGTATCTGCCTTGCTGGATATTGGGGTTTTCCCAGTCTACAAAAGAGTTTTTTGTAGTGGTGACATAAGGATACTGCGGATACTTCTTGGAATTGGCGCCACTTTTATTGGTCGGTGAATCGATATACAATACGCCCGTAATGTCTTTGATGGTGGTTTTGATTCTGATCTTAGGATATTCACCAAATTGGTTCTTGGGCTGGGATTCGTCGTTGATGTAAATTTGACAGGTGTCAATTTTTTTCATGTCCACCTGAAACTTATCGTAGTCAAAATAATACCCACTGCCTTTGAATTCCAGATTGCCTGCCTTCAGGACTCCATCAAAGATCAAATCTCGATTCTTTTTTAATGTTAATTCTTGTCCACGAGGGTAGACCATCACTTTCTGAGAATCGCTGATGTAAAACTTGCTGACTCCCTTTAACTCAAAATCATTGTTCAATAAATTCCATTTGGCATTCACTCCGTCTTCTTTCTCACTATTGAATTGCAGAATGTCGTAATCTCGTTTACCGTCATAATTGAGAATGTAGTTCTCCAGTTTGGGCAAAGGAGTAATGATGCGTTTGTCAATGTCATAATTTAAGAAACCCTTATTGGCCAAATCAATAATGACCACATGCCATTCTTCCTCCGCAAAACGAGTGTCCAAAGAGAGCTCATTGGTGGTCATTTGTTTCACTTTAAGTTTTTTAAATGAAGCATATAGATCATGCAAAGGGTTGGTGCTGCTAATGCCACTCAGAGAGCTCATGCGTTTTTTGGAGAAGTAAGTACTAGATTCAAAAGCGGCAAAAACTTGCGTACTTCCTTTGGCTCTTCCAAAATAAATCATCGGGTCATCGATCATCCAACGCAATGATTCAAAATACAAATCGGATTGATGATAGGTATCGGAATAGGGACTTTTGGATAGGCCAAGCTCTGTTCTGTTCAAAATCAATTCACGCGTTTTAATCGTGAAATTCATATTTAAATCTGGATGGGTGATGGAATCGGTACCGACAATAAATTTTACCCGAACATGGTTGGCAAGATACCTTTCTGGTTTTAATTCAAAGAACAGCCCTGAGATGTAACAAAAGGGTTTGTTGTCTTTTAAGAAAATCAATTGGGCTGGATTTTCTGGAGTTCCCGATGCATTGAATTTGGAGCCGCTCATCGTAAAACCACCCTCGTAGTGAATGCCAGGAACAATGTTATCGATTTCAAAGCGTTGCGAATAGGACTCGAACTTGGGATAGTTGGCGCTCTCCTCATCTTTACCAGCGATAATTTTCTCTGTCAATTTGCCGATCAATGGTTTGTCAAAGTAAGTTGTATGAAATACCGCTGAGTCTACCACAAAAGAGCTGGTTTTGATCTTGATCACGTAATCGGGTATTTCAGCGTAGGTGGTATTGGGATCCAATCCGGCACGTTTCCAATTCACTATTCCACCCTTTCCCGCAAATCGCGCCGTAGAGGGGTAATAAATTCCATTGGTTTTATAAATGATTGAGCTATCGCCTTTGCTGGAGCAGGCCAATTTTATATTCTCAAAATCAATGTGGGCGACGGAGTCCAATGCAAATTTGTAGGCACCACCAAAAACTTTCCAATTGACGGATTCCGATTCATAGATCTTTTCGTCTTTAAACAACTCCAATGAAGTCTCTACAAAAACCGTGAAATGGCGCTTGTTTTTTTTGTCTTTAAGAATTGCATTGAGGGTAGCGGTCCAGTTTTCAAAGGCTGCTGGTGTAATTGGTTTATCTCCCAAGCTAACCAAGCACAAGACGTATTTTTCAAAGTCAGGAAAAACCTTGACTTTCATATCCAACATCAAATCCAATGTCTCGATGATTTTTTTCTCCTGATCACTGCTGAAGACTGGATTTTTAAGCCAAATGGGTTCCAATTGCTTTTCAATGATTTCTTTTCCCGTTCCCTTTCGTTGCTCATTGAACAATCCACTCAATTGTTTAATGAATTCCTCTTTGTCAGTGGAGAAATTAACAACCTTTTGCGCGAAACCAATTGTTGTTATAAAAAACAAAAATGAAATGGTCAAAAAAAGATGTTTTCTCATGCGCTTTTATTTGTTTCTAAAAATAATTCACCAGAAGGTTTCCGCTCTTCTGATTTATTAAATACTTGTTAACCACATTAATATTTGGTATCAGTCCAATTCCTTGCGAAATTTGGGCCAATTATAATGATATGAAAAAAGTCTTCATCGTTTCTGCAGTTAGAACTCCTCTAGGAAGTTTTGGTGGTGCATTGTCCTCCATCTCTGCAACGCAATTGGGTGCCGTTGCCATTCAAGGCGCTGTATCTCGAATTGGTTTGGATGTTAACCAAGTCAATGAGGTCATCATGGGTAGTGTGCTTCAGGCCAATTTGGGTCAGGCGCCTGCACGTCAGGCCGCCAAATTCGCAGGTTTACCGGACCGTGTTCAATGTACCACGGTCAACAAGGTTTGTGCCTCAGGCATGAAGGCAGTGATGATGGCTGCACAGAGTATCAAATGTGGGGACAGTGAAGTCGTCATTGCAGGCGGTATGGAAAGTATGAGTCAGGTTCCATTTTATTCACCCAACATGCGTTGGGGCAACAAATATGGCAACGTGCAAATGGTAGATGGTTTGGCCAAGGATGGACTAACAGATGTTTACCACAATTACGCCATGGGAAACGCCGCTGAATTGTGCGCCAAAGAGTGCAACTTTAGCAGAGAAGACCAAGACGCATTTGCCATTGAATCCTATAAGCGCTCACAGGCGGCATGGGCAGCAGGCAAGTTCACTGAAGAAATTGTTCCTGTCACTGTTAAAGGAAAGAAGGGGGATGTGGTCATTTCAGAAGATGAAGAGTACAAGAACGTTTCTTTTGACAAGATACCAGCACTACGACCCGCATTCGAAAAAGAAGGAACCATTACAGCTGCCAATGCTTCAACCATGAATGATGGGGCAGCCGCATTGGTACTCATGAGCGAAGAGAAAATGTTGTCATTGGGTCTTTCTCCTTTGGCAGAAGTATCAGGTTATGCAGACGCCGAGCAGGCACCCGAGTGGTTTACCACAACCCCTTCTGTTGCCCTTCCGATTGCCGCTCAGAAAGCGGGTATTGAGATCAAAGATTTGGAATATTGTGAGTTGAATGAAGCGTTCTCGGTGGTCGGTTTGGCCAACATTCAAAAAATGAATTTGGATCCTGCACGCGTCAATGTCAATGGTGGTGCCGTTTCTTTGGGCCATCCACTGGGATGCTCAGGCGCAAGAATCTTGGTTACATTGATTCATGTGTTAAAGCAAAACAACGCCAAATGGGGCGGAGCAGCCATCTGTAACGGTGGCGGTGGAGCAAGTGCTGTCGTTATTTCAAGATAATAAAGGTCAATGCGAATATTGCCTCAAAATACAACACCCCGGTGGATCATTTTTTCAGTCGATCTCATCGGGGTTTGTTTTGCTTTTTTGCTGGCCTATTTGCTTCGCTTTGAATTTCATCCTCCAGCAGAAGAGTGGATCAAAGGACTTACTTTCCTTCCCTTTTGGTTAGTCGGTTGCGGTGTAGCCTTTTTGTTGGGCAAGACCTACCAAGGCATTATCCGATACACCAGTGCACAAGATAGTCTTCGGTTGTTTCTAACGCTGAGTGGTGCAGTGGTGGTTCTTTTTGTTTGGAGTTTCTCCAGAAAGTATTGGGCACTCGATGGACTTTATGCTGTTCCGGTAAGCATTCTTATGATTGCTTATCTGCTATCATTGTTCACCTTGTTTGTTTTCAGGGCAGGCGTCAAATGGAGCTATCAAGTGGCCATTGCAGATGCTACTGGAGAAAGAAGACGGGTATTGTTGGTGGGCGGCGGTGATCTGGCTCGAATGACCAAGCGGGCCCTCAGCGCTGATGATCATGCCATTCAACGCATTCAATTTTGGACAGATCCCAGCGGTAAGTGGGTCAGCAACCGGGTAGAGGGCATGTTGATCATGGGGCAAAATGATGCACATCAATTGTTGGTCAATGGGAAAATTGATGAAATTCTGCTGGCTTTGGGACAAGAGGACAGAGCTGTCAAAAATCAATGGAAAAGATGGGCCTTGGATCATACCTGCAAAATCAGTGAAGTTCCCAGTATTCAGCATTGGGTCAATGGTCAATTGAGTGTCAAGCAAATCAAGGAAGTAGCCATCGAAGAGTTGCTGGATCGAAACGAAATCAACATCGACAATGCTGGGGTAGCCAATTGGATTGCAGGAAAAACAGTATTGGTGACAGGCGCCGCAGGGAGCATTGGTTCCGAAATCGTTCGTCAATTGATTTCCTTTCAGCCATCCAAGATTATCGCATTGGATCAAGCAGAAACGCCGCTCTTTGAATTGGAAGGTGAATTGCAAGACAATGTTGTGGAATATGTCATAGGGGATGTACGCAAAGAGGATCGCATGCGCCGCGTGTTCGAAGCTTTTCATCCCAAAGTTGTCTTTCATGCCGCTGCATACAAGCATGTGCCCTTGATGGAAAGCAATCCCACTGAGGCCATTTTGACCAATGTTTGCGGGTCTAAGATTTTGGCAGATCTTTCCGTAATACATGCGGTCGAGAAGTTTGTGATGGTGAGCACAGACAAAGCGGTGAATCCCACCAATGTGATGGGCGCTTCCAAACGCGCAGCCGAGATTTATGTTCAGAGCCTAAATGAAAAAGTGTCGACTGCTTTTATTACAACAAGATTTGGAAATGTTCTGGGTTCAAATGGTTCTGTTGTCAAAATATTTAAAAAGCAAATTGAGTCGGGAGGTCCCATTAAGGTCACTCATCCTGAAATTACCCGATTTTTTATGACCATTCCCGAGGCTGTGCAATTGGTGTTGCAAGCCGGTTACATGGGCAATGGTGGGGAGATTTTTGTATTTGACATGGGCGAGAAAGTGAAGATTGTTGACCTGGCCAAGAAGATGATTCAGTTGTCTGGTTTTGAATTGGGAGTCGACATGGAAATTCAATTCACAGGGCTACGGCCAGGTGAGAAATTGTACGAAGAAGTATTGAGTGACAAGGAAACCACATTGCCCACTACGCATGAGAAAATCATGATTGCCAAGGTGAGAGATCATGACTGGGAAACGGTGAAGCAGTGGGTAGAGGAGTTGATTCAAATGTTCGGTGCACAGGACAACCACATCATCGTAGCCAAACTAAAAGCCTTTATACCGGAGTACATTAGCAACAATTCAGAATTCGAAAAATTAGACGAAGATGGCCAAAAGATTGGATGAAATAGAAGAGCTCAAAGCCAAGATTGCCAGGTACATTACCATTGGCAAGGAGAACCTCAGTTATCAGTTAAAGAAAGCAAGGGGCAAGGCCACTTTGCAGTTGATAACGTTCAATCCCCTGCACAATCAGCGATTCTTGTTTCATGCCTGTGAAGCGGATTCACCAGAGGAGTGCTATCGTCAAATGCTGAAGTATGTTCAGTACCACAAAGAGGAAGAGTGCAGCTATACCATTCAATGGACTTTGATTGGAGACGATCAATTGCATACCAGTTATTTCCGGGCCAATACCATATTGGGGGCCTTGGACAAATTGTACTTTGATCGAGATCCCAACAGCATCATTGTGTTTAGTGTGATTCTCAATCCCATCTCTTAATGGAGGTATATCAAACCTTGGCCAAGCCAGGTTTATCCAATCACCGCGTCCTGGCGAGTAAACATTTGGGTTTTGCATTGGAAGTCAATAGCGAGGAGGAATGCAAGGCCATTGTCAAAAAATACAAAGCGGATTATTTCGAAGCCAATCATGTTTGTTGGGCTTTTCGTCTAGGTAAGAATGGCGCTTTGGCCAAGAGCAGTGATGATGGAGAGCCTTCAGGTACGGCAGGTCGTCCCATCTTGGGAGCCATCATGGCCGCCGATTTAACCCAATGTTTGGTGATGGTGGTTCGTTACTTTGGCGGAACAAAATTGGGCACAGGTGGATTGATTCAGGCCTACAAAGCAGCGGCAGAGCAGGCCATTCAGGACGCAGGCGTTGTTCAAAAGGAATGGAGAGTAGCCTTGAAAGTTCAGTGTTCCTATGCGCAGTTCCCAGCGTTGATTCAGTTCCTCAAACAGCAGCAAGCAGAGAAAGTGGATATTGTACAGGAAGACAACTGTAAACTGACCTATACGTTCAATTTGGGACAAAAAGAAACGGTCAACCAATGGCTGACCGATCAAGAATTGTCTTTTGAATGGGTGGCGATTATTGAATAATCAAACGCTGCGCAAGGGTAAGTTGATCATTGGTGTAAACCTTCAAGGTGTATTCCCCTTTTTTCCAACTGTCATACGCAATCTTTTTGGTCAATGACTCTACTGGCTTGTTCTTCTCGTCCGAGTAAATGATGCCTTCGTTTTGATCTTCAATAAGAACGCGGTAAACAAACGGGCTTTCTTCTGCTAGGCTCAATTCTAAAATCTGATCTTCAGGATTGGTGAAGAAAGAATAGGAACCAAGACTTTTCTGAATCCCCATCGTTTTTAATTGCTCCGCTGTGAAGTTTTTGATGACCAAATCTGTTTTGTTGTTTCCAAATTCGATATCGAAATCTTGATTGAACAAGCTGTCCAAATCGCCATCTTGAAAATCCAACTCAAAATCCAAGTTGATGTTTCCTTGGTCATCGAGTCCTTTGTCGTTTTGGTAAATCCGGTAACCATCTTTGATGATCATGTTTCGGGCACCGAATAGGCCCGATAAAATTTCGGTTTTGCCATTTCGGATAATGGTGGCCTCACAGGATGTACCTGGTTTAGATTGCCCCACAATTTCTCTCAAGTTCTCAAAATTGGAGATGCTGTGTCCATTGAGCGCGATGATAATGTCTCCTTTTTGAACACCCATTTTCTCGGCACTTGAGCCGTAGAGAACACTGTCTACCTGAACCCCGGTCTCTTCATTGAAATTGTTATTGGGAACAACGCCAAGAAATGCTTTGGGCGATTCAAACAAACTGTCCACGGTTAGGGGAGAAAGGGTCAATGGAGTGAATTGGCCGTTGAAAGGAAATGATGGAAATGACATGGGCAATGTTTCCAAGGGCACAGTCATTTTAAGGGTTTCCTTATTTCTCTTGATCTTGAGATGAATTTGATCACCGGGTTTTTTTTGTTGAATGTAGGTTACCACATCTTGTGCAGTCTCCATTTTGTGGTCGTCAATTTTAATGATGCGATCACCTACCTTGAGGTTGCTCCAATGTGCGGGAGATTGCGGTTGTACATCCGTTATGATGGGGGCGTTTTCTTCGTTCTTTAAGGTTACCCCGAGGTATGCTTTGGGCTCCATAAAGTTGTGTTGCGGTCCAAACGGGATTTGCCCCATGCCCATCATGGGCGGTGGCATGATGAAATTTTCATTGGCATTGCCGTCTTGGAATTGTTCAATGGAAATGGAAATTTCCTTTGCCCCTTTTTTATCGATGCCATTTTCAATCAAGGCTTCTTCAATGTCCTGACCGGGCTTTAATTCGAATGATTTTTCTTCTACTATGGTGACGCCATTCACCTCTTTTATCATTCTTACCTGTACCTTGGATTGGGCCAAAACCAATGCGCTAACACAAGTCATGAACATTAAAAAATAATACTTCTTCATGGTTGTCTTTTTTGATTTTGGCGAAGGTAAAAATCCATTTCACATACGCAAGTCCTCCCTGTTATAAGGAATGTTAATTCAGGGAGTGAATATCAATCAAATGTCAATTGCACAGGGACGACCATCTCAGAAGGGACTTTATGACCATTGATGATGCAGGGTTGAAAGGCCCCCAATTGACTGCGGATGTCTTTCACCATTTGACTGTCCCACTTGGATCCAGGATTGGGACTGCGCAAAATGATGACCTCATCCAATTTTCCGTTGGCATCCACCTTTAATCGCAAATAGTATTTTCCGCTGACCAATTCCGAATCAACCGTTTTGACATCAGCTTCTTTTTTGGATGCCTTTTCCTTGGATAACACAGCATCGGTCATGTCGGATTCCGAAACACTTTGCGTTTTTTGCTTATCAGACAATACAGCGGATTGGATGTCTTTGATCAACTGATCTTGACCTTTCGAGTATAACGCTGTGCCCATTGGAGTGTTACCGACATTTGGTAAACTCGTTGATGTAGTCATGGATTTTTCTTCAACGCGTTCATCTGAGTGTGAGAATGCAGGATATTTATCTGAAGGATTTGGTGGTTCAACTGGATCATAGTCAGAGGCGGAAACCGATACTTCCTCCGTGGTCACCATATCCAATGAAACATCCTGTTGCGAAGAATTTTCCTGTGCCATTGAAGGTGCAACCGTTGTGGGTACTTCTTTTTTATCAGGATTGTTTAATGAGGGTTCTTCATTATGATCTTTCTTGTCAATAGCTGTGTTTTCGGCCATTAATCCTTTTTCAGGTGTCTGGACATTGAACCATAAAAAGGCAAAAACAAATAAAGCGGCGATGCCAGAAATGCTAGACCAGAACAATGGCGTGTTGTACCATGGTACAACGGATTTTTTGGATTCGCTGTCAAACAATTGATCCAAATGGGCTTTCACCTTTGGATCAGGAGCCAAGTCGTTGTCTTCTTGTCCCAATTCAATGACCTGGAAAAACAGGTTTCTGAGTTGGTCATATTCTGCTTGATCCTTCACATGTTGCAGGACAAAGGTCTTCTCTTCGGGAAGCAATTCCTCGAATGATTTTTGAATCATCAAGGTTTCAAAATCTTCGCTGATGTAATTTTTATTGTCCATGATTACGCGATAAAGGTGAATAACAGGATGCCCAAAATTTCTTTGAATACAGCGAGTTCTTTTTGAAAATCTTTGAGGATATAAAAGATTCTTGACTTAACCGTTCCTTCACTCACAGCCATGGCTGCAGCAATCTCTGGCACACTCAATTCTTGAAAGAATCGCAATTCGATGGTCTCTTTTTTCACTGGATCAAGCGCTTGGATCAATTGCTTGAGTTTGATCTTGAATTGAGCCAAATCCATGCTTTCCGCGCGATCCCCATCTTGTTGTGTTTCTACTTTCATCACCGCTTTTTGGCGAACTTCCGCTTTGGCGTATTCGTTCTTGCACATATTGTTGGCCATGCTATACACCCAAGTTTTAAATGGTCGACTGGTATCAAATTGGCCGGCATGGGTAATGACTTTGGTGAACAGATCTTGTGTGAAATCATTGGCTTGCGCTTTGTTTTTCCAGAGCATGCGGTAGAAGTAGCCAAACACTGGTTTGGAGTAACGGGCATATAGGACTTCAAATGCGCGGTGTTCTTTTTGCGCAATGGCCTCCATGAGCCGCTCATCGGTCCACAAGTGGTATTGTTGTAGTGATTTGAGATTCATTGTGGTGCTGTACAAGTATTAATGTGGAGCGTTCATTTCATTTGAAAATTCTTGATGCAGGGTCATCAGCTCCATGGTCAACATGGCGCTGGCTCCCCAAAGAAAATGATCATTCAAGGCAATGCCTTTGATGGGGCGGGTTTCGTCAAAGGCTTTTAAATAATGGTCTTTGATCATGATGTTGTCAGGGGCAATTTTTTGTTGATCAATCCAAAAAACATGGTCCACTTCATGGGTGGTGGTGAAATTTTCTATTTTGTCCTGAAGTACAAAAACCTGCGGATAGACAATCATATGACTTGGAGGAATAAAGACCGGTGAAAGTTGTCCAATGCACTGGTCGGACTGCAGTTCAAGTCCAATCTCCTCCAACGTCTCTCTGCAGGCGCATCCCAAGGCGTCTTCACCTTTTTCTATTTTTCCACCAGGAAAAGCCACTTGGCTGCCGTGTATGCCGAATGGACTTCGAACGATGTAAAGCAGTTCAAAGTGCAAATCTGAAACGGGTTGAAGAATTATTGCCACTGCGGATGCTCGCGGCGGGGGATTCAACGTGAGTCCTTCTGCGACGCTATTTCTGGGATAGGACCAAATCTGCGCATGGGCAGAAGGTCCCGGTAATTCTCGGGTTAGACGTTGCTGAAGCCAATGAATAAACACACAGCGAAGCTAGAAATTTATGCGCATAAATCCGCATAATTTATGCGAATGAAGGGCAGAGAAGTGCTTGTACCTTTGCATTATGTCTTTGTGGGTATTGGATCCAAAGGAACTCTGGTTCCCGTACAAAAATGAAATGGATGGCGATCGCGTAGCGATTGGCGGAGATCTTCATTGGGTGCGCGTACTGAAGGGTTTCGAGAAAGGTTGTTACCTCAATTATGCCGAAGGAGAGGACATTCAGTGGTATTCACCTGAACAGAGAGCCGTCATTTTTCCTCATTTACAAAAGAAGTTCGATGATTGGGAGGCTCCTGCGGGATGGTCGTTTCAGTGGGACCAGCATTTTCAAACAGTCATGATGGGCTGTGCCCGACCCCACGAAGAAAAGCCGTGGTTGCATGCTGATGTGCAATCGGTATATCTTCAATTGCACCAACATGGCTATGCCCATGCCTTGTCGGTTTTGCACAATGGTGAATTGGTGGGGGGATTGATGGGTGTTGCGGTCGGAAGGGTCTTTTATGGGATGTCCATGTACCATGAGGAGAGCAATGCCTCCAAGTATGCATTGGAGTATTTGATTCAATTCTTGAAAGTGAAAAAATGGAAGGTGTTGGATGTGCAGAAGCTGACGCCATTTCTGTCCAAGATGGGTGCAGTGGAGATTCAGCGGGATCGGTTTTTGGATCTGCTCAAAGAGCAAATGAAATTTAGAACGGTGTTGGGTGATTGGTCAGCAGACCGAAGTTGGCTGCAAAAAGATCCCTACCCATTGTCCGCCGCGTGGCCCAAGGGGTTTAATCAGCAAGACCCCTGTCCATTTCTCGTTTGAGGTCTTTGGATTTGGCGTCTTCCCGTTTGTCCCCAATGTTTTTTCCTTTGGCGATGGCGATTTCCATCTTGGCCCAACCTTTTTCGTTGATGAACAATTTAACAGGAACGATGGTCACGCCGGTATCTTTTAGTTTGCGCGACATTTTGAGAATCTCGGTTTCGTTCAACAGAAGCTTGCGCTCTCTGCGGTCAGCGATTTTGATATAACCCGCATTGGAGTAGGGCGCAATGTACATGTTAAAAACAAAAACTTCGCCTTTGATGATTCTGCAATAGGCTTCGGCGATGTTGGCTTTTCCTGCGCGGATGCTTTTGATTTCTGGGCCAAACAAAACAATCCCCGCCACAAAATGATCGGTGAGGTGATAGCGAAAATGCGCTTTTTTGTTTTGTATAACAACAGCCATGATGCAAAGATAAGGGTGTATTTCTGATTGCGTGGTGAATTGCGTAAAAAAGGGATGAGGCCATGAAGGTTTGATCGGTAGGGGCGAATTGATATTCGCCCGTAATGAACAGGAATGAACGGTAGGGGCGAATTGATATTCGCCCGTAATGAACAGGAATGAATGGTAGGGGCGAATTGATATTCGCCCAAAATGCAGA
>JACCDM010538925.1_pt1 | contig 29318 bp, 23 predicted proteins | sample 7445851 | NCBI WGS metagenome assembly JACCDM01 (sample SAMN15323438, study PRJNA562643) | freshwater metagenome | isolation source: river surface water | place: USA:Blue River Watershed | collected 2017-08-16
CAGATCGCACACCTATCCTTGCTCTAGAACTTCTCGAAAAATTCAGCAGTTACACCAGGCACTTACATCCACTTCATGGACCTGAATCACCAGTATCACAGGCACTTACATCACATCGCTTTGATACTGCTTTGGCTATCTTTAATCAGACACGCGACTTCTTTGCAGACCATGCCATCGAATGCGTTTCTCATTTAGCTCCTGGCAGTGGCCCGCGTTCTACTGCTCATGCTGCACGCTCTCTTATCTTTGCGCGCGATAACGATATTGATGCTGTTCTCACCAATGCAGTGCGTATGTGTTATCGCGACGATGGTCCAGTAGCAGATGTTCTTGATTGTGCGCGCCAATTAGTGCCACTACATCCACGCCATGTCGAACGTCACAACGCTGAAGGATATTTAAAGAGCAGCGATGAAATGATCTCTTTAGCTGCTGAAATCGCACGCGCAGCTGGCGAACGCACGCCCCGTGCCCTTCTTACAACAACGCGACAATGGGCCGAACGCGCAGTCCTGTCGCCACAACGCGATATTGGTTTAGGGGCGATTCACTTACCCGAACCACATGTGGTGGGCGCTGATTCACCTGCTGGTATGCGCACTTTGCTACGCACTCGTTCTGAAGCAGGTATTCATTGGCGCTACAGCGACAGCGCCACAATCGCTAAGGCGCGCGCTCGACTTGATGACGAACTCGCCATCGTTGCCACTCTCGGTTATGAGTCATATTTTTTAACAGTTGCAGATATCACCGATATGGCGCGCGCTGCCAATATTCGAGTGGCTGCACGCGGTAGCGGCGCGGGTTCTTTAATCTGCCATCTCCTTGGCATCTCTGGCGTTGATCCTATGCAGCATGGACTTTTAATGGAGCGTTTCTGTTCACCGCTAAGGCGCGCACTTCCTGATATTGATATCGATGTTGAATCCGCTCGGCGCCTTGAAATTTATGAGATGGTCTTTAAAAGATATGGCGCACGCGATTGGAGCCAAGCTGGCTTGATATCGCGTTGTGCAACAGTTGCGATGGTTGATACCTACAGAGCGCGCCATGCCATTCGTGATGCCGGGGCAGCGTTAGGTATGCCAGCCCTTGAAATTGATCTCCTTGCAAAATCGATGCCACATATCCGCGCTGGCAATATCGAAGCGGCGCTGAATTCACTACCTGAACTTAAGAATCTCAATACCTCTGCTCCTTTAACTCGCGCCACTATTGCACTTGCTGCGCGCCTTGATGGTCTGCCTCGCCACTTAGCAATGCATCCCTGCGCGATGGTCTTATCTGATGCAGCATTTCTTGATCGCGCACCTGTGCAGTTCAATGCAGGAGGCTTTCCTATGGTTGAGTTTGATAAAGACGACGTTGAAGATATTGGTCTACTAAAACTCGATATCTTGGGCGTGCGTATGCAATCGACCATCGCTCATGCTGTTCAAGAAATTAACCGCATTGAAAGTAAAGAGATTGATATTGATGCACTTCCACTTGATGATGCTGATACCTATGCCCTTATCCAATCAACGCGGACGTTAGGTATCTTTCAAGTAGAGAGCCCTGGACAACGCGAGCTAGTAGGAAAGCTAGAGCCGCGCACCTTTAACGATCTCATCATCGATATCTCGCTCTTTCGTCCAGGGCCGGTAAAGAGCGACATGATTCGCCCCTTCCTTAATGCGCGCCATGGTTGGAACTCAGCACAGATCATTCATCCTGATTTAGCGCCGATTTTGTCTGAGACTGAAGGCGTTGTGGTCTTTCACGAGCAAGTCATCTCGATTATCTCGGTGATGACAGGTATCTCACTTGCTGCAGCTGATGAAAAGCGTAGAGCGCTCGGTGATAAATCAGGTCAGCAAGAAGTCTGTGATTGGTTCTTTCCTGCTGCCACCGAACGCGGCTACGAGCTAAAAGTCATTACTGAAATCTGGGATGTACTTCGCGCCTTTGCATCCTTTGGTTTCTGTAAGGCGCATGCAGCTGCCTTTGCACTTCCTACCTATCAATCGGCCTGGTTAAAAACTCATTACCCAGCAGCTTTTATGGCAGGGGTTCTTACCCATGATCCGGGTATGTATCCAAAGCGACTCATGCTCGATGAAGTCCGCCATATGGGAGTTGCAATCGCACCTCTTGATATCAATAAATCTACAGCGCACTATCGCGTTGAGCGCACACTCGATGGCGATGCTATTCGGATGGCACTTTCCTGTGTTGCCGGTATCTCTGAAAAAGAGATTGCATCTATCGTTCACGGGCAGCCTTATATCGATCTTGCTGATTTTTATCGTAGATCAGGTGCATCAACGCCAGTAATTGAAAATTTAATTATGACTGGGGCCTTTGATTCAATTCATACACATCAACGCGATCTCTTATTGCACTTGGCAGATTTACAAAAATCACCAGTTGCGCATCTTCCTGGATCACAGCTCAGCCTCGGTTTTGCAGCTCCAGCGTTAGAAAGCAGCGGCTTGCGACCACTAAATGTGGCTGAAAAAGTATCGAACGAAGTTGCTCGATTAGGGATGGATGTTACGCAGCATATGCTCACTTTCTATGCACCATTTCTCAATGCGATTGGTGCTGTGAAATCTTCTGATTTACTTTCACTACGTTCTGATTCAACAGTGCTTGTTGCTGGCGTCAAAGTTGCGCTACAGACACCACCGGTGCGTTCCGGTCGTCGCGTTATCTTCTTAACGCTTGACGATGGTTATGGCTGCAGTGATTCAACTTTCTTTCCTGATGCACAAGTCGATCATGCATCAACTCTCTATTCAACATCCTTGCTTTTAGTACGCGGACAGACCAGGCGCACTGGAGCTCGTGGTATCTCTATTCGAGCAACTGCGGTATGGGACCTACGTCTTGCCTACGAAAAATGGCGCACGCTACAAGGCCAAGCACAGGTAGATCAAGCACAGGTAGATCAAAGAGGTAGTGTGGCGATATGACAGTCATCCTCCATGTGGATATGGATGCCTTCTATGCATCAGTAGCTGAACTTGATCACCCAGAATATAAAGGTAAAGCTCTCGTTGTCGGAGCTGGAACCCGTGGGGTAGTGCTCTCTGCAAATTACGAGGCCCGTAAATTTGGAATACGTGCAGCGATGCCCGTCGGTCGCGCAAAGAGAATGGCGCCACATGCCATCTTTATTGCACCCGAACACCATCGTTACTCTGAAATATCAGAGCGAGTGATGGCGATATTTCATTCATATACCCCGCTCGTGGAACCCATCTCATTGGATGAAGCCTTCCTTGATGTCACAGGTTCGCAGAAATTATTTGGGTCCGGCCGTGAAATTGCAACCAAGATACGAGCTCAAGTAGAGAAAGAAGAAGGCATAACCTGTTCAGTGGGTATTGCTCAATCAAAGTTCATTGCAAAATTAGCATCACAACATTGCAAACCAAATGGCATGTTAGAGATAAGACCTGATCGCATTTTAGAATTCTTACATCCATTACCAGTGCGGGCTATCTGGGGGGTTGGCCCAAAAACGGCTGAATCACTAGAAAGATTAGGCCTACATACTGTTGCAGATATCGCCAATACTCCACGCGCAACGCTTATCCGTGCACTGGGCGATGCAACAGGCGAATCGCTCTATGAGTTTGCATGGGGTCGCGATTATCGCAATGTGATTCCAGATGAACCTGAGAAAAGTATCGGCAATGAAGAAACTTTTAGTGAAGATCTAGATAGCCCTGAAGAAATTCTCCGCGAGTTTCTGCGAATGACTGAAAAAGCGACTGCGCGACTGCGCGAGCGCTCTCTCTTTGCAAAAACAATCAGCATTAAAATTAAATTTGCCGATTTTTCATCTCTTACTCGGGCAAAGACGGTTCCAATCGCAATCGATAACACGCATGACACCTATGAAATCGTGAAGTCGCTCTACCTTGCGCTGAATAACGAAGGTGCACGCATTCGACTGGTCGGTGTCTCACTTTCCAACTTGCAAGAGGGTGCACCGGTTCAACTAGAAATCGGCGCCCGCGAACGGGGCTGGCGAGAAGCCGATGGCGCAATTGACAAAGCCAAAGCACGCTTTGGTCGACAAAGTGTGCGCCCGGGCCGCCTCATTCGCTCCGAAAACGAGCAAGAGCCGGAGTAACTGAGCCCATCCGTGCATAAAGTGGCGCAAGCGAAAGTTCTGTTCTATTGTGTGAATATGTCACTTTCCGACCGCGAACGTCGCCTCCTGGCTGAGATGGAAGCAGCTCTGGCCACCGATGATCCGCGCCTGGAATCACGTCTGGCGGGCAACACCCTCACCCCCACAAAGCCGCGCCTTTTAGTCGGCATCCTCTCGATTGTTGCGGGAATCGCCATCCTCTTTACCGGCTTGATATCGAAGACCACCCCGCTTGGAGCAGCTGGCTTCTTGGTCGCACTCGTAGGCGTCATCGTCACCGCTCGTTCCATCTCATCGCTTTCGCTGCGCGCGCCACGCGAGAAGCAAGCCCGCGCATCTTTATCCGCCCGCCTCGAAGAACGTTGGAATCGCCGCGACTTTGAGCAGTAGTTAGTCCTTCACCCCTGAAGCCCTGACCGTTTCGGTTGGGGCTTTTTTGCCTCCCGATTCAGAAATTGGCGTGGGGGAGTGTGGGGCTACTCAGGGAGGACTAGGGAAAAATATGGGTAAGAGTGGTGTAAAAAGGGGGAAAGTGGTGTAAAGTGGGGAATTGAGCGAGGAATTCACGCTCACGACCTTGGGGAAGGCGGTGGTTTTCAATGTTTCTGGGAACTCACGAGCCACGCCTTGATGAAAAAGGGCGCCTCATACTTCCAGCCAAATTTCGCGACGAACTCTCAGCCGGCCTCGTCATCACAAAGGGCCAAGAGCGTTGCTTGTATGTATTTCCATCTTCTGAATTCGCAACGATTACTGAGACGTTGCGCCAAGCACCTGTAACTGCCAAGAGCGCTCGCGATTACCAGCGCGTGATGTTTGCAGGAGCTCACGATGAAATTCCTGATCGCCAAGGTCGCGTGACTATCCCTCAAGGACTGCGCACATATGCGGGACTTGAAAAAGAGTGCGTAGTAATCGGTGCAAATACTCGCGTTGAAATCTGGGATAGCAGCGCTTGGAACAAATACCTCGCTGATCGCGAAAAGAGTTTTGCTGATGTTTCTGAGGAAGTTTTTCCGGGACTTTTTTAGAACATCAGCAAAAAATTTTAAAAAGACAACTAAATAAAAAATTACATAGAGCGCTCATTTGTGGCCACCGCCGACCTTTCCATGCTTGTTAGGCCGGCAACGACGTCCCTTCCCCGGCGTCGTTTTCGAAAAAGATCCGTCGGCCGGCGGTGACCAGAGATGAGCGCTCATCAGCACGATGACGAAGTTAAGAAAGATTGAAGTAAAGCGAAAGGCAAATGGAAGTGGGGGAGAAGATGCAACACATATCTGTGATGCGCGATCGTTGCATCGAATTACTAGAACCCGCAATTACAACTTCCCAAAATCCAGTGGTTGTCGATGCAACTCTGGGCCTTGGCGGCCATAGCGAATTACTTCTACAGCAATTTGAAAATCTGACAGTAATCGGGATTGATAGAGATAAGAGCGCGCTGGAAAAAGCAACAACACGATTGACGCCATTTGGCACTCGCCTTAAAACAATTCACTGTGTCTTTGATCAAATTACAGAAGTAGTGCAGAGCTTTGGTTTCTCACGCATCAACGGAGCGCTCTTTGATCTCGGAGTTTCTTCTATGCAGTTGGATGAGGCTGAGCGTGGGTTTTCCTATTCACAAGATGCGCCACTTGACATGAGAATGGATCGCAGTAGAGGCATTACTGCTTACGAAATCGTTAATACCTATGAACCTGGAAAATTGGTGCGGATTCTGCGCACTTATGGTGAAGAGAAATTCGCAACGAGAATTGTTGAAAACATCGTCAAGGCACGTTCAAAGGCGCCACTGAATTCGACGACTCAACTCGCCACTTTAGTGAAAGAGAGTATTCCTGCGGCAACCCGTCGAACAGGTGGCAATCCCGCTAAAAGAACCTTTCAAGCACTTCGAATTGAAGCTAATGATGAACTTGGTGCCATCACCCGCGCATTACCTCAAGCTCTCAATCTCTTAGAGGTACACGGAAGACTCGTAGTAATGTCATTTCAATCTCTTGAAGACCGAATTGTGAAAGAGGTTTTCCAAGATGCTGCTACATCAAAGAGCCCTCGCAATTTGCCAATTGAACTTCCTGAATTCGCTGCCAAGTTCTCATTAGTAACTCGCTCTAGTGAAACCCCGTCGCAAAGTGAATTGGCAGAAAATCCTCGGTCTGCCTCTGTTCGTTTGCGTGCTATAGAGAGAGTGGCAGCATGATGGCAAACGTTACTGCCGGCAAATTAACGAACACGCAAATCATTCCTAAGGCAAGGAAAGTTGTTGCTGATCGCACCGCTGACATCATCTCCGGAATTTTTCCTGACTTAAATTCTGGTGCACGTGCAACGCATAAATACTTCGCCACTTTCTTAACTGTCGTAAGCACCCTAGGTTTCCTAGTTCTTTTGGGGATAAATACCCTCTTGGCACAAGATGCCTTTACTCTCTCTCAACTAAAAGTAGAAGCCAAACAAGTAGCCGATCAGCGCGATGCGATAAATCGAGCGATTGACTCTTTTGAGGCACCTGAAAATTTAGCTGCCGCTGCAGCTGCACTGGGAATGCGCCCATCTGATACCCCTGTTTTTCTCAATCTCGCTCCAACGCCAGGAGTAACAAATGGGTGATCTGCAGCTTTCTAGGTCCCGTATTAGGTTGCTCATTCTTGCAATGCTTGGGCTTTTTGGGCTGCTCGCTCTGCAGCTCATTCGCGTACAAGTTATTCAGGCAGCGGAATATAAGAGTAAAGCCTCTAATGAGATGCAACTAACGAGGACAATTCCCGCACCGCGAGGCGATATCACTGATATCAATGGAGTTACCTTTGCTCGTAGCGTTTCCGCCATCACCATTGTTGTCGATCAAACCCTTATCTCGAACCCAGTTCAGACAGCAAACTTTGTAGCTCCAATCTTGGGTCTTACCGTTGAAGAAGTAAAAGAAAAAATCACTGGAACTCGCCGCTACTCAATTGTCTTGAAGAATGGGCGCCCTGCTCTCTGGGATCGACTCACTAAAGAAATTTATGAACATAACAAGGCGTTAACGAAAGAGCAGCTAGGCGAGAGAATTATTGGATTCTTCCCAGAACGCACCTATATCCGTGAATATCCATCTGGCTCTCTCATCTCTTCTCTCGTCGGATTTGTGCGCACCGATGGAGTTGGCGCAACTGGATTGGAATCAAGCCTTAACTCCATAATTACCGGTGTTGATGGGCGATACTCGTATGCCAATGGTTACGGGGCCGAAATTCCAGGTTCACAACAGGAAATCGTTGGGGCAAAGTCAGGAACTACCGTGCGACTCACAATTGATCGTGATGTGCAATGGGTGGCTGCTGAAGCTATTGCTGAAGCTGTGAAAAATTCGCGTGCTGCAAGCGGAACAGTGATTGTGATGGATCCCAAAACTGGCGAAATCGTCGCACACGCAACTGCTCCCACCTTTAATCCAAATAACACTAAGAGCGTTGATTTAAGTTTGATGCGCAACCCATCTGTCCAAGATGTTTACGAACCCGGCTCTACCGGCAAGGTAATGACTTTAGCTGCGGCGCTAGAAGAGAAAACAGTCTCACCTTCTACAGTATTTGCTGTGCCATACGCACTCAAGCGTGGTGGGTCGGTATTTCATGACCATGATAAGCATCCTGTCCAGCACCTGACTACTTCAGGAATTTTGGCGGTGTCGAGCAATACTGGGACTATTAAAGTTGGAGAGACGCTGAGTAATGACACGCTACATTCTTATTTAACTAAGTTTGGAGTTGGCGTAAAGACTGGTTCCGGATTACCAGGGGAATCTGCAGGTATTTTGCCTAAAGTTGAAAACTGGTCTGGAACAACTGCTCCAACTGTGGCATTTGGTCAGGGTTACTCTGTGACTGCCATGCAGGCAACTAGCGTCTTTGCAACGATTGCAAATAATGGAATTCGAGTTTCTCCGACCGTTATTGCAGGCACACAAGATGCTTCAGGACATTTCACTCCAAGAGTAAGTGGCACAAGCACTCGGGTGATAAGCGAAGACACTGCTCGCAAACTGCGATTGATGATGGAGAGCGTTGTCGCTCCAACGGGAACGGCGCCTACGGCAGCAATTCCTGGCTATCGTGTTGGCGGCAAGACTGGAACTGCGTGGCGTTATAACGATAAGACTGGTGGATACAGCGGTTACACAGCATCATTTATTGGATTTGCTCCGGCTGATTCTCCTCGTTACGTTATCAGCGTAACTATTCAGGATCCTCGAAATGGATATTACGGTGGCGTTTTAGGTGGTCCAGTTTTCAAGAAAGTTATGACTTTTGTTCTTCAAAGTAAACATGTGGCTCCAACGGGCACAAAAGTGATACCAGTTGCGCTCAATCAAAGTGAATTAAAGAAAATGAAGGCAACCCAAGTTGCCCTAGAGAAAAGCAAGGCGAAAAAGGAATGATTCGCCCGATCGAGCAGTTTTCAGCCACTCTGAAAGATGCAGCAGAGCTAGTCGGAGCGCCTTCAACAGATTCAGATCTAATTTTTACCGGGATTACTCATAACGATAACGAAGTCGAACCTGGTGATATTTTTCTAGCGATACCTGGAAAACATTTCCATGGCGCTGAGTTCATTAAGAGGGCTCAAAGTAAAGGCGCAGTCGCCGTAATTACCGATGCTGTAGGTTTTCAGTTGGATACGTCTCTTCCAACACTGGTCGTGAAAGATGTCAGGGCTGCCGGTGGATTAGTAGCTTCATCTTTATACAAATATCCAACGCGAGATTTGGTAAGCATCGGAATCACTGGCACTAACGGGAAAACAACTGTTTCGACCCTGCTGTATCAAATATTTCAAGCGGTGGGTCGTGAAACAGGGCTCATAGGAACTGTTGAAACTCGCATCGGAATCGACCGTTTGAAGAGTGTGAGAACAACACCTGAAGCTCCAGAACTGCAAGCCCTCGCAGCAGCAATGCGGGAACGACATGTAAGAAATTTAGTGATGGAAGTATCTAGCCACGCGCTCAGTATGGGCCGTATGAAAGGTTCACATTTTGCAGTTGCTGCTTTCACAAATCTCAGCCAGGATCATCTGGATTTTCACAAGAATATGGATTCATATTTTCAAGCCAAAGCATCCTTGTTTAGTAGTGAATATGCAGATGCTGCATTTATCAACATTGATACTTCATATGGTGTCGAGCTTTCGAAAATCACCGAGCTCGCAATTTCTACAGTCTCACGTTTTAATTCACAGGCTGATTGGTATTTCACTTCGTTAAATCCGACAATCAATGGTGCGGAATTTTCAATAAGGGGCGCTGGCGGCATACTGATTGATTCACACACTCGACTTCACGGTGGATACAACGCAGATAATCTCTTGTTGGCATTAGCAATCGCCCACCATTGCGGAGTAGACCCTCTAGAGCTAGCCGCAATCACTCCACAACTCACTGGCGCAGCTGGACGTTTGGAAGGTTTAGTTCTTGGACAACCATTTAAAGCCTTTATTGATTACGCCCATACGCCTGATGCTGTTGAACATGTGCTTGCTGCCGTCCGAGAATTCACTCCCGGAAAAGTAATTGCAGTTCTAGGATGTGGCGGAGATCGTGATGCCACCAAACGTCCGCTGATGGGGGAAGCGCTTTCAGCTGGTGCTGATGTTGCAATCTTCACGAGTGATAATCCGCGCTCTGAAAATCCAAATTCAATATTAAGTGAAATGACAGCAATGATTACAGTCAAGAGTCCTTCAGCTGTAATTGAGGATCGCACTGCTGCCATAGAGGCTGCAGTGGCAGCTGCAGAAAAAGACGACACAGTTGTCATCCTCGGAAAAGGTCACGAGCAAGGGCAAGAAATTGCTGGTTTCGTACAACCGTTTGATGACAGGCTTGTTCTGGCAGCTGCGATAGAGAGGCGCACATGATTAGCCTCAAAGCATCTGAAATTGCACAGATTGTTGGTGGAAATCTTTATGGTGATGATGTCACCATTACAGCAAATCCAGTGATTGACTCACAATCAGCAACTCCTGGTTCACTCTTTTTCGCGATTAAAGGGGAAAGAGTTGATGGCCATGATTTTGTAGAAGATGCCAGATCACATGGTGCAGTTGCTGCAATTGTGGAACGAGAATCAAGTGGAACTTATATTCGAGTAACAAATACAATTGCGGCTCTGGGAATTCTCGCCCAAGAAGTTCGCAGTCGATTGCAACAGTTATCAGTAGTCGGAATTACTGGCTCACAGGGAAAGACCACGACAAAAGAGTTGTTGGCTCACGTTCTATCTGCCGTTTCCCCAACTGTTGCACCTCAAGGTAATTACAACAATGAGATTGGTGCTCCACTTTCAATTTTGCAATGTGATGAAAAAACTCGTTTTTGCATTGTTGAGATGGGTGCTCGTCACAAAGGTGATATCGCGCATCTGTGTAGTATCGCGCAGCCAGATGTTGGAGTTGTTCTAAAAGTTGGCACTGCACATGTGGGTGAATTTGGTTCACAAGCAGCGATTGCTGAAACAAAATCTGAACTCATCTCCTCACTTCGCTCTAGCGCTATTGCCATCCTTGGTCAGTACGATGATTTCACTCCGAAAATGGCGTCTCTTCACCAAGGTCGAGTGGTGACATTTGGTGAAAAACCCAATTGTGAAATTCGAGCTGCAGATATAGAGGTACGAGAAGGCCGTGCGCACTTTGATCTGGTAACGCCCGAAGGCCGTGCCACAGTAGGACTAAGAATTGTTGGCCTGCATCAAGTTGCCAACGCTCTGGCGGTCGCGGCGATTGCATCGGTTCTGGGGCTGACAATTGAACAAATTGCAACTGGACTCTCAACTGCCGAATCGAAAGCCAAATGGCGTATGGAAATTTCCGAGATTAATTCCTTGGTTCTCATCAATGATTCCTATAACGCCAGCCCAGAAGCGATGTCTGCTGCACTCTCCACCCTGGTCTTGTTTGCACAAGAGCGGGGCGGGGAATCATGGGCATTTCTTGGAAAAATGCATGAACTCGGCGAGTCATCAGCGCAAGACCATGCCGCTATTGGCACCCTTGCCTCAGATATTGGAATTGATCACCTCATCTGTGTTGCCGCGCCTGAATACGCTCTTTCAATGTCGGCAAGCAACGCAACTGCTGTGCATCATTTCTCAAGTAAAGAGCAGGCGGCCACAATGGTCGAACATATGAATAAGGGAGATGTTGTTTTAGTGAAAGCATCTCGATCGGAAAAATTTGAAGAGTTAGCTGAATTGATATCCCAGCAGTGGGAAGCTCGTAGCGCAGAGGCAACTCGTAGCACAGAGGCGAGTGGTAACTGATGAAACTAATTTTGATTGCTGGCGCTCTCGCTCTTATCTTCTCTTTGTTCGGAACACCCGCACTTATCAAAATACTGGCTCGTCGTGGTTACGGCCAATTTATTCGAGACGATGGTCCTTCCAGCCACCACACAAAGCGTGGTACCCCCACTATGGGTGGAATCATCATCATCTTTGCAACGATTGCTGCGTATTTACTAGCCCACTTGTTCACCCAGAAAGCCGTAACAGTCTCTGCACTTTTGATTATAGGTCTAGTTCTTGGACTTGGTTTTGTAGGTTTCTTAGATGATTATCTAAAGGTTTCACGCCAGAATTCACGGGGAGTGAGCGGTAAACAGAAAATCTTGGGGCAAGTTCTCTTTGCATCTGGATTTGGGTATTTAGGTTTGCAATTTCCCGATGCTGATGGGTTGACGCCACTTTCACAAAATCTCTCCACTGTTCGAGATACCTCAATCTCTCTTGGAGTAGTGCTCGTTATCATTTGGATTGCATTCATGGTCACTGCGACAAGTAATGGAGTAAATCTCACTGATGGTTTAGACGGATTAGCAACCGGTGCTTCCGTGATGACTTTTCTGGCCTTTGTACTTATTGGAGTTTGGGAATTCGGTCAAAGCTGTGCAGTAAGTGCATCAGCTAATTGTTACAACGTTCGCGATCCGCTTGATTTGGCGGTATTGGCGGCAGCCTTTGCTGGTTCATGCACGGGGTTCTTGTGGTGGAATGCATCGCCAGCAAAGATCTTTATGGGTGACACAGGATCGCTAGCACTGGGAGGTGCTCTGGCTGGCCTTGCTGCATCTTTACGTGTTGAACTCTTACTCATTCCGCTTGGTGGTTTATTTGTCATCATTACTTTATCTGTAGCACTCCAAGTAATTTATTTCCGGTTGACCGGAGGTAAACGACTTTTCAAGATGGCGCCACTTCAACATCACTTTGAATTAATGGGCTGGGGTGAAGTTACGATTGTTCTACGGTTCTGGATAATTGCCGGCTTATGTGTCGCTCTAGGGCTTGGGCTCTTTTATACTGATTGGGTTGCAAGTTAGTACCCTCATGGCACAAGAACTGTATAAAAACCTTGCTGGCTTAAAGATCTGCGTTGCCGGGGCGGGTGTAACCGGATTAGCAGTTGCGCGAAGCCTTACTAGACGTGGCGCAGAGGTCACCTTGCTTGATGACAATAAAGTTTCGGCAGAAGAATTTTCAGTTGTCAATCCCGACTCAATTTCCATTGCAGAATTTGATCGCCTCATGATTTCACCTGGATGGAAGGAAAGCCATCCTGTTGTTCAATCTGCTCGCTCTGCAAATATTCCAATTATTAACGAAATTGATTATGCCTGGAGTATTAAGAATGCTGGTCAAAAGTGGATTAGTTTGACGGGAACGAATGGAAAAACCACTACAGTTGAATTAACGGCGAAAATGTTGCAGTCAGGTGGATTAAGCGCAAAAGCATGTGGCAATGTGGGCACCACAGTCATCGAGGCAGTCGAAGCCGAAGAAGATTTTCAAGTCTTGGTTCTTGAACTCTCATCTTTTCAATTGCATTGGATGGAAGATGCTTCCTTCGTGGCAGCTGCAATACTCAACATCGCCCAAGACCATATTGATTGGCATGGAAGTTTCACGGCATACGCTGAAGACAAACTTTCTATCTTAGATAGAGCGACCACTGCAATACTTAATGGCGAAGATAGCGAAATCGTCACACGCGTGACACATTGGCAGGGGCAGAAGGTGTTCTTTTCACTCGACACCCCAGGTCCTGGCGAAATTGGAATTGTAGAAGAGTTATTAGTAGATAGAGCTTTCGTTCCGAATCCGCAAGAAGCTGCGATGATCTCTGAATTAGTGGAAGTGAAGCCCACTGTTCCCCACAATGTTTCTAACACACTCGCAGCATCCGGTTTGGCACTTTCGATGGGGATTTCTCATGAAGCTTTAAGGTCTGCGATTGTTGAATTCTCACCAGGACGTCATCGTATTGAAAAAGTTTTTGAGGCTGATGGTATTTCGTGGATAGATGATTCAAAAGCTACCAATCCGCACGCTGCTAGCGCATCGATTATGTCTGCCCTTTCGGTTATCTGGATAGCCGGAGGTTTAGCAAAAGGCGCAGAAATGGGCGCTCTGATAGATCGCGTTAAGGCTCGTGTACGAATTGCAATTTTGATTGGCGAAGATCGTGAATTGATTGCGAAGGAGCTTCACACAAGAGCTCCACATATAGCAGTCGAAACGATAGATGCTCCAATGGGGTACACCAAAGGCGGACAAGATAATTCACTCATGGAGGCAGTTGTCCGGTACGCAAAATCAAAGGTAGTTGCGGGAGACACAGTTTTATTAGCCCCAGCATGTGCTTCCATGGATCAATTTTTGTCATACTCCGACCGCGGGGAACGATTTAAACAAGCGGTTGAAAAGGTAGTCCGCGATGGCAACTAAAGTAGAGAAGAAATTTCTTACTCAGCCGGTCAACCATTTTTACATGCTTTTGGTCAGTTCCACCGCACTGATTTTAGTGGGCTTAGTCATGGTCTTTTCGGCATCAACAATTCACGCTATCGATACAAAAGGAAGTGCACTCTCAATTGTTTTGCGCCAGCTATTCTTTGTACTGGTTTCAGTACCTATAGCAATCTACTTAGCAAGAGTGAATGTTGGACGGTGGAACTTACTTGCCCGTTTTGGCTTAACTATCTCACTCATAATTTTGGGGATATTGCTCATTCCTGGCGTTGGTAAGAATGTCAATGGAAATACAAACTGGATTGATCTGAAAATATTTGATATTCAGCCTAGCGAATTTGCAAAATTTCTCATGATTCTCTGGGCAGGTCGACTGCTTGCGAAAAAAGAAAACGCTGGCAGATTTAACGCTAATGTTTTTGCACTGTTGGCTCCCGGATTTTTGATTGTCATGCTCTTGGTTATGGTGGGACGTGACTTGGGCACTACCTCTGTGATTGCGGCAATTCTTGGAGGCATGCTTTTCGTATCCGGCATTCGACTCAGAATTTTGGGCTGGGCTATCGCAGTGGGAGCGTTGCTTCTTGCCTTTTTTATTGCAACTGCGGATTATCGCGCGCAGAGATTCCTTGTGTTTCTTGATCCCTTCGCTCCCGAGGACTACAGATTTGCGGGGTGGCAGCCGGCACATAGTTTGTTGGGGCTAGCTTCTGGCGGAATCTTTGGAGTTGGTCTTGGTGGAAGCAGACAAAAATGGGGCAACCTTTCGCAAGCCCACACAGATTTCATATTGTCTGTAATTGGTGAAGAACTAGGGTTACTCGGAACTCTTACAGTGTTGGCTCTACTTGGTACCTTGATCTATTCAATATTTAGAATTGCGCTTCGTGCAAAGGAGCCGATGATTCGATATGCCTGCTCTGGTATCGGATGCTGGTTCTTGATTCAATCTTTTCTCAATATTGGTTCAACAACGAGCGCCCTTCCGGTTGTTGGTGTGACTTTGCCGCTAGTTTCTTACGGAGGATCAGCACTTGTTGCTTCTTTATGTGCAATCGGTTTTGTTGCCGGAGCTGCTCTGCGAGACCCAGAAGTACGTAGCGAAATTGTGAAACGAAGAAGCTCATGACCAAAGTTATTTTCGCTGGTGGGGGTACTGCTGGGCATATCGAGCCAGCACTTGCAGTGGCTCGGCGCTGGAGCGAAAAACACAAGCAGCACCAGATTAGATTTTTAGGAACCCGCGCCGGCTTAGAGAGCACGCTCATTCCAGCGGCTGGATTTGAAATTACCTACATTCCCAAAGTTACTGCACCAAGAAAGTTAGCGCCGCGTACATTTCTATTTCCTTTAACTTTAATCCGCGCACTCGTTAGTGCAATAAGGGCAATTTCTGGAGCAGAGTTGATTGTTGGTTTTGGGGGATATGTCTCCGCTCCCGCTTATTTGGCGGCAAAGCTAAGGAGGATTCCTATCGTTATCCATGAGGCCAATGCCAAACCAGGGATGGCAAACCGATTGGGATCGAAATTAACACCTTATTGTGCTGTCTCACATCAAGTTGCCCAGAAAACCCTCAAGAATTCCACATTAACCGGGCTACCGCTCAAAGAAAATATTGCGCAGGCATTTGTGGTTGCGCAAAAAGATTGGCTTGAGGCAAGAATTCAAGCGAAACACAAGTTAGGTTTTGAGGTTTCCAAGCCCTTAATTTTCGTCTTTGGTGGCTCACAAGGATCAGATGCGATCAATAAAGTGATAGCTGCGGCGCAAGGAAAGATTGCTGATCTGGGAGTCAATATCTTGCACGGTGTTGGATCACAGAGCGCCTTGCCTGAATCTACTTCTGACTACCGAGCCGTTAGTTACATTTCGGATATGGCTACTGCATATCTTGCGGCAGATTTAATTATTTCGCGCAGTGGGGCTGTTACCTGTGCTGAAGTAAATTCACTCGGTAGATATGCTCTCTTTATCCCTCTGCCAATTGGCAATGGAGAACAGAACCTCAACGCGAGCTCTCTCGTTTCGCAAGGTCGCGCTGAAATCATGGCCCAACCTTTGTTCAACGAGGAATGGCTGCTTCACAACATTGAAAGACTTATCTCAGCAAGTGCAAAAGCACCCATCTCTGGTTCAGGTTTAGATATCGAAGCGACGAAAAAGATTGTTGAATTGATGGAATCAGCGCTCTCTGGAGGTAAGTAAGTGGAGTCTCTGCAAGGAAAGAGAGTTCATTTCATCGGCATAGGTGGGTCAGGAATGAGCGGTCTGGCGCGTATTGCACTCTCAGATGGAATATCGGTAAGTGGTTCTGATTCTAAAGATTCTTCTGTGCTTACAGCTTTGAGTGCACTCGGTGCAACGATCTATACATCTCACGAGGCAGCGCATGCCGCTAACGCTGAAGTTGTAATTTATTCAACTGCCATCTCGGCTACAAATCCTGAAATGTCTTACGCCATTGAGCGTTCGATTCCGATATTGACTCGAGCACAAGCGCTTGCGCTTCTCATGAAAGGCTCTCGCAGTATTGCTGTTGCTGGGACTCATGGGAAGACCACTACCTCTTCGATGTTGACCGTCGCGCTACAAGCTTGTGGTGAAGATCCATCATTTGCAATTGGAGGCACTTTGATGGCTTCTGGTTCAAACGCTCATCGCGGCACTGGAGAATTTTTTGTCGCTGAAGCAGATGAATCTGATGGTTCCTTTGTGGAGTACAAACCGCTGGCAGCAATCGTCACAAATATTGAACATGACCACGTGGACTTTTTTCATACACCGCAAGCTGTTACCGAAGTTTTTGATTCCTTCGCTTCCACAATTTCACCTGAAGGGTTTCTCGTGTATTGCGCCGATGACCCAGGTTCCAAGCGTCTTGGTTTATCAGAGCGAACATGTAAATCCATATCGTACGGAATTTCAGAAGGTGCAGATCTTGCGATAGACAACATTGCTTTGCAACCGATGGGCTCTTCGGCACGTGCTATGTGGAAAGGTCGGGTCATTGGAACTCTCGAACTTCAAGTTCCGGGGCACCATAATCTGCTCAACGCTTCAGCTTGTTTAGCCATGGGTATGGCTTTGCAACTGCCAATACACCACATGCTTGAAGGTCTGCACAGTTTTAGAGGAGCAGGGCGAAGGTTCGAACTTAAAGCAACAGTGCATGGCATTCGTATCATTGATGATTATGGCCATCATCCCACCGAAATTCGCGTCACGTTAGAAGCTGCCCGCCGCTTTGCTGGTGATGGTCGAGTTATCGTTATTTTTCAACCGCATCGTTATTCAAGAACTCAAGCATTCCTTAATGATTTTGCAGCAGCGCTTGATTACGCTGATGATGTGACTTTATTAGAAATTTATGCCGCCAGTGAAAAGCCAATTCTTGGTGTGACATCTGAGCTCATAGCAAATCTGATGAAGCGTGGTCATTATCTTCCAAACTTTGCACAAGCGACTGATCGAGTTATCGAAATGGCAAAACCAGGTGATGTGATACTGACTTTAGGCGCAGGAGACGTTAACTCTCTTGCTCCAATTATCGCTGAAGGTTTAGAGCAACGTTTTGCATAAGAAACCAAAAATAACCATCACCCTCGTTGTGGTAATCCTCGTTTTTGCTGCAATGGCCTATCTACTTGCATGGTCTTCCGTATTTTCAATCTCAAAAGTTTCGATTTCTGGCGCACCAACACCTGCTAGCGAAAAAACAATTTCAAGAATTGCAAATTTGAAAGTTGGAGATCAATTGGCCAGAGTTGAACCTCGTGCAGTCGCTCTGCGCATCTCGAGCGTTGACTGGGTCGAAGATGTTCAGATCTCCCGAGATTGGATATCTGGAGAAGTTAGCCTTGCTATAACTCCACGAACACCAACAGCTTTCTTTAACAACCAAGTTTTGGATGCATCAGGGAAGGTTTTCTCCCTGCCAGGTTTTGTCGCGAATGACCTACCTCGGGTTAGTGCTTCCAATCCAGAGCTGGGAGTGGTTGCCATCAATCTCTTTCAAACCCTCCCTCAGTCCATCAGGGATCGAGTTCGAAATTTAGCTGCATATAACGAATCAAACTTTTCTCTGAAATATCGCTGGCAACAGCGAGAAATTCAAATTCTCTGGGGGGCCAACGACCAGAATGATTTAAAGGCGGAAGTTATTACTGCTCTTTTGAAGTTACCGGAAAATAAAAATGTTCGAAGAATTGATGTCAGCGCTCCACATGCTCCGATTGTGAAATAACGTCAACAATTAGTTCGTGGCGGTCTTTGATTACCGAGACCAGTGCGCATACCTTGCCGCCATCAAAGAGAGTGGAAATGTAATTCTCAAGTTGAGGTTTACAGTTCTAAAGGGGGACTCACGTGGCTGCACCACAGAATTACTTAGCTGTCATCAAGGTTGTTGGAATTGGCGGCGGCGGAGTAAACGCAATCAATCGCATGATTGATGTTGGATTAAAAGGCGTTGAGTTCATCGCAATCAATACTGATGCACAACATTTATTGATGAGCGATGCAGATGTGAAATTAGATATTGGTCGTGCATCTACAAAGGGTTTGGGTGCAGGCGCTGCTCCTGAAAAAGGTCGCCAAGCTGCAATTGATCACACTGAAGAGATTGAAGAAATTCTGCGCGGTGCAGATATGGTCTTTGTTACTGCCGGCGAAGGTGGCGGTACCGGAACAGGTGGCGCACCTATCGTTGCAAAAATTGCGCGAGATCTCGGCGCACTTACTATCGGAGTCGTCACAAAGCCATTTTCTTTCGAAGGAAAAATCCGCACACGTCAAGCAGAAGAAGGAATTGAACTTCTGCGCGAACAAGTAGACACACTCATCGTTATTCCAAACGATCGTCTGCTGGCGATTTCAGATCGTGCAATCACGGCCGTTGATGCGTTTAAGAGCGCAGACCAAGTTCTGCTCTCTGGTGTACAGGGAATTACAGAAATCATTACACAACCAGGATTGATCAACCTCGACTTTGCAGATGTAAAGACAGTCATGACAGATGCTGGATCTGCGCTTATGGGAATTGGTTCTGCACGAGGTGAGAACCGCGCAACTCGCGCCGCAGAACTTGCGATCTCAAGCCCGTTACTAGAGGCATCGATCGATGGTGCGATGGGAGTTCTACTCTCAGTTGCTGGTGGTTCTGATTTGGGCCTCTTCGAGATTAATGAAGCGTGCGAACTTGTGCAGGCGGCCGCCCATCCTGATGCTCGAATTATCTTCGGTACCACTATCGATGATGCCCTTGGTGATGAAGTCCGTATCACTGTCATTGCAGCTGGCTTTGCAGGTGGAGAACCAAAGAAGGTCGAGATGCCGGTAATCAACGCCAGCACTCTAGGTGGAGTAGCCGATCCAATTCCTTCGAATGATCCACTTTCCGTGGCGCTTGACTTAGAAAGTTCAACGCCACGCAAGCGAATCACCTTCGAAGAGTTGGTTTCAGAAGATGAAATTGATGTCCCAGACTTTATGAAATAAATGGGTTATCGATTTACCAATCGCACCGGTGGAGTTAGCACCGGTGCGTTTTCGTCTCTTAACTTAGCGCTTCATGTTGGAGATGTAGAGTCGGATGTGATCCGGAATCGATCTTTACTCGCGAGAGAGATCGGGCAACATCAATATATGAATCAAGTGCACGGCAATCGCACCGTTATTGTCGAATCCGTATCAGACGAGTCTCCCACCGCCGATGCTCTCGTCACAGGAATTCCCGGGGTGCCTGTTTCAGTCATGGTCGCAGATTGCATTCCGCTTCTCATGTCATCTGATGTTGCAGTTGCTGCTGTACATGTCGGTAGAAAAGGGCTGATGAATTCAGTGGCGCTTAACGCACTCTCTGCGATGCGTGCAATTGGTGCCGCTCAGATTTCGGCGATTATCGGACCTTCCATTTGTGGGCGTTGTTATGAAGTCTCAGAGGAGATTTTTCAAGAAGTCACTTCGATATTTCCGCTAGCTGCTTCAGAGACTGAATCCGGAACGCGCTCTCTTGATTTGCCGGGTGCACTGACTGCAGTGCTTGCGGCTGAGGGGATTGAAGTACTCCACGAGAACGTATGCACAGTTGAAGAGGATGACCTCTTCTCTTATCGTCGAGATGGAGTGACGGGCCGGCAAGCGGGGGTCATCTGGCTATGAGTCGCCGCGATGAATTAGCTGAAAATTTGCAAGCTGTGCAAGATCGGATTGCTCGTCCCGATGTAACTCTTATTGTTGTGACAAAGACTTATCCCGTGAGTGATGTACAAATTCTTAGAGAGTTAGGCGTTGCGAATTTTGGCGAAAATCGCACTGAGGAAGGTGAAGAAAAGGCCCATGTGGTGCCAGCCACGTGGCACTTTCAAGGAGGCATTCAAAGCCGAAAGATTAAAGATATTGTGAAGTGGGCTGATGTTATTCACTCACTCGATAGCGCCGACCATGCTCTGAAACTTGGACAGCGCGCGCTGCGACCGCTGGAAGTATTTGCACAACTCTCACTCGATGGCGACCCTGACAGAGGAGGAGTCGTTGAGTCAGAGCTATCCGATCTTGCTGCTGTGATTTGCTCCCAACCTCATCTCATTTTGAAGGGGTTGATGTGCGTGCCTCCAGTGAGCGCTACACCACAAGAAGCATTTTCAAAGATTCAAAGCGTTCACCAAAGATTTCTAGAAGAATTTCCATCAGCGCAATCCCTCTCTGCGGGGATGTCAGGGGATTTCGAAGTGGCAATCGACCATGGTGCGACACATATCAGGGTAGGCAGTTCAATCCTCGGCTCTCGCACCTACCGCTAGTAATCTAAGTCGCATGTCAGCACTCAATAAAATGATGGGCTTCCTTGGCCTGGTCGATACCGATGAAGAGGCCGCCGTTGCGCAGACACCTACGCGCACCCCAGCAACTCGCCCCACTCGTGAACGCACTGGTGTGACAGTTCTCGGAACACACTCAACACCAGTAGTCGCAGCGCCAACCCAACCTGCGCTTATCGAAGATTCATCGTCATACAACATCATTACATTGCAGCCTCGCTCTTATTCTGAAGCCCGCAAGGTAGGAGAGTATTACCGCGAAGGAAATCCAGTCATCATCAATCTTGATGATATGGAAGAAGGAGAACGCAAGCGTTTGGTCGACTTTGCGAGTGGATTAGTTTTTGGTCTTCACGGACGAATTGAAAGAATTAGTTTGAAGGTATTTTTACTCTCACCAGCAAATGTCAATGTGAGCAATGAAGATAAGACTGCTGCACAGGCAACTTTCTTCAATCAGAGTTGATTAACTAGATGCTCGAATCAGTTCTAGTCCAACTTATAGGACTCTTTAAACTCGCACTCTTTGCGCGCATCATCATTGATTACGCTCGTATGTTTGCTCGCAACTGGCGTCCTAACTCTTTCTTGTTGGCAGTCTTTGAGATCGTCTATTCCATTACCGATAGACCGATGAGGTATGTCCAGCGCTTTGTTCCACCGCTTCGCATTGGTGGAGTTGCGCTAGATCTCTCATTCATCGTCCTGCTTATCGCAGCCAATATTGCGCAAGCTGCAATTCGCATTATTCTCTAACTGCTTTTTTCTAGAGAAATACCCACACCAAGCTCATTCTCCTCAGGAGCCACGGTTGCGTCATAGTCAAATGAGACTGCAAGGACTTCCTCCGAAATATGAGCGCTAGCTGCACGAATAGTCTCTTGTAACTCAAGTGAAGCGTTCCAGCGCACTTTGATTCGATCTGAGATATCGAATCCATCGCTCTTTCGCCTTTCCTGAATCAAGCGGATCACTTCGCGGATATTTCCTGCAGCAATCAACTCCGGAGTCAGTGCTAGATCTAGCGCCACGCTTTCACCATCATGGCTAGCCACCATCCAGCCTGTCTTAGGAACTTCGGTGACCACGAGATCCTCCAATGACAGAGCGAACTCGCCAAGAGAGGCTGCACCAGTGGTGCGCAGCTCTTTTACGAGCGCAACAGGATCTGTAGCGGCAATCAGTTTTGCAACATCTTGAACCGCTTTTCCATATTTTGCGCCGAGCGATTTGAAATTGGCCTTGATGGAAACATCGACGAGATCTCCATCGGCGCTTGCTATATCTTGCAAGTCAATCACATTGAGTTCATCAGATATTTGAGCCTTCATATCGGTAGGTAGTTGGGCCCATCCTTGCGCCGAAATGAGTGCTCGTTGTAGAGGTTGGCGAATTTTGATTGCGGATTCGGCGCGAGCGGCTCTTCCTAATTCAACAACTCTTCGCGTCATTGCAACTTGCTTATTGAGGTTGTGGTCTACCAGCGCTACGTCTGCAACAGGAAAGTCGGTCAGGTGGACCGATTGTGCAGCTGCTGAGTTAGCTGGGCGAACTAATACTTGCCATGTGTGTTCTGCAATGAAGGGAACCATAGGGGCGAGAAGTTGAGTAAGAGTGACAAGACATTCATGAAGAGTTGCGAGCGCTGCAACATCAGCATCCCAGAATCTGCGACGAGATCTTCTGACATACCAGTTAGAAAGGTCGTCGATAAATCGAGCAAGCACCTTGCCAGCGGCTTGCGAATCGAAATCTTGATAGGCCTTATCGACATCTGCAATCAGAACGTTGAGTTCACTCAATATCCAACGATCCATGATGGTGCGATCTTCGATTGCAGGGCTCTGCGATAAATCAAAGTCTGACGCTTGGGCGTAGAGGGCATGAAAAGAAATGGTGTTCCAATAAGTAAGGAGTGTCTTACGCACAACGTCGGAAATTGCATCATGGCCCACTCGTCTTGCCGACCAAGGCGAGCCAGCCGCCAACATGTACCAGCGAACAGCGTCAGCTCCATGTTGATCCATGAGAGACATTGGCTCAAGAACGTTGCCAAGGTGCTTGCTCATTTTTCTACCATCTTTATCAAGAATATGGCCGAGACAGAGGACGCTCTTATAGGAGCTCTTGTCGAAGACCAAGGTTCCTATCGTCATTAAGGTGTAGAACCAACCTCGAGTTTGATCGATCGCTTCGCAGATGAAGTCAGCAGGGTAGGCTGCTTTAAATTTCTCAGCTGAACCAGGTTTATGTGGATAGCCCCATTGCGCAAATGGCATCGCTCCCGAGTCGTACCAACAGTCGATTACCTCTGGCACGCGAGTCATTACGGAAGAGCATTCGCCGCAAGCAAAGGTGACATCATCAACATAAGGGCGATGAGGATCGAGGTTACTTAATTCTTTTCCGGCAAGTTCACCTAATTCTTTGAGTGAATCAACACAAACTTCGTGTTTATTTTCACAGCGCCAAATGGGTAGGGGAGTCCCCCAGAATCGGTTTCGCGAAAGCGCCCAGTCAATATTGTTATTAAGCCAATCGCCATAGCGACCAGTCTTGATTGTTTCTGGATGCCAATCAGTTGCTTGATTTTCACGGATAAGCGCATCCTTGATTGAGGTTGTTCTGATATACCAAGATGGTTGCGCGTAGTAGATCAGAGCTGTGTGGCAGCGCCAGCAATGTGGATATGGATGCTCGTAGGGAAGATGCTTGTAGAGCGCACCGGAAATCTTTAACTCTTTGACAAGTTGCTTATCCGCTTCCTTGAAGAAGACTCCACCGACCACAGGAACGCTCGCTAGAAACTTTCCATCAGGAGCGATGGGATTAACGACAGGCAAACCGTAGGCTCGGCAAACTTGTAGGTCATCGGCGCCGAATGCAGGGGATTGGTGAACAAGACCTGTTCCATCTTCAGTAGTGACGTAGGTTGCCAGGACTACAAAGTGCGAATCGGGAATCTCAACGTAATCAAAGGGGCGCTTATAAGTGGTGCGCTCTAATTCACTACCTTTCAGAGTCTTGAGTACTGTCTGTTCACCGGCTACAGCAGATAGCAGTGGCTGCGCAACTACAAGCACTTCAGACTTTTCATCAACTTCACTCTTGACCACTACATAGTCAACATCTGGATGTACTGCAATGGCGGTATTCGAAACTAACGTCCACGGAGTAGTTGTCCAGACTAAGAGCGAAGCTCCGAGTTCAGCCAGTTCGCCAGATGTGATTGGGAAGCGAACATAGACAGATGGATCGACTACTGTTTCATAGCCTTGTGCCAATTCATGATCAGAGAGACCGGTACCGCAGCGAGGACAGTAGGGTGCAACACGATGATCTTGAACGAGTAAACCTTTTTTCCAAATTTCTTTAAGGCTCCACCAGACGCTCTCCACATATTCAGGCGCCATCGTCCAATATGCTTGATCAAAATCCACCCAGAAACCCATACGTTCTGTCATGGCGGTGAAGGCATCAACATGTCGCGTCACCGATTCTCGACACTTATCGTTAAAAGCCGCTATTCCATATTTCTCAATGTCGCCTTTGCCAGAGAAGCCCAACTCTTTTTCGACCGCAATTTCAACAGGAAGTCCATGGCAATCCCATCCCGCTTTTCGCGTTACGTACTTGCCTTTCATTGTTTGATAGCGAGGGAATACATCCTTAAAAACGCGCGCTTCAATGTGGTGCGTTCCAGGCATGCCGTTTGCTGTTGGAGGGCCTTCATAAAATGTCCACGGGCTTCCAGATGCGCGCGATTGAGTACTCGCTTCAAAGATTTCATTCTCACGCCAGAATGCAAGGATGGAACGCTCCATCGCAGGCAGGTCAATCTGTGCGCTAATAGCGCGAAACGGTGATGGCATAAAAAATCCCCCCAGCTAAAAAACCTGGAGGGACGAAACTTCGTGCGTGAAGGTCCGCGGTACCACCCGCCTTGCTCTCAACACCAGATGTGCCGAGCGCCGCTTACTTTCCGATGCCTTTGGCCAGTTCTACCCCGCATGCGCGGATCTTCTGACGTGCTCCGAAGGTGATGGCCTCATCAACGCACTTTTCTTGCTCGGTCTGACGCCCCCAAGTCTAAACCATGCGTGGCGAAGTTGGTGACCTGCACAAAAAACGCATAGGGTGCGCGGCGTGCCAGGAAAAAAGGTAGTGAAGAAAGCGGCGAAGAAAGCCCCAGCGAAGAAGGCTGCGGTAAAGAAGGCTGTTAAAAAAGCACCTGCTAAAAAAGCTCCTGCAAAGAAAGTTGCAAAGAAGGCGCCTGCTAAAAAAGCTCCTGCAAAGAAAGTTGCTAAAAAGGCTCCGACTAAAAAGTCGATTCCGGTGAAGAAGGCTCCAGGGCGGCCATTTCCCTCAAAGGTTGGAAAGACAACTCTTACAGTTGATGAGAAGTCTCAAACTGTTTCAGTAGCAACGGTCGTAGCTCCTACAGCAGCACCTATAGTTGAAGAACGTCGCTTGGTAATGCCACCACCACCAAGACCTGTAAAGAGCGGTAAGAAGATTGCACCGTTGAAGCCGATTAAAGCTGCGCCTACCCCAGTGACTGCTTCCAGTGACGAAGGTCCATGGACTGCGGCAGAACTCAAGTCAATTCGTGCAGAGATTGCAGCTGACTTGGCAAGATTGCGTGCAGAGCTTGCCAGTGTTGAAGCCGAAATGGATGAGTTGATTGCTGATTCTGGCGAAGGTGCTGGAGATGATCAGGCAGACTCTGGAACAAAAACATTTGAACGCGAGCACGAAATGTCCCTCGTCATTAACGCCCGCGACATGGTCTTGCAAACCGAACGTGCTCTCGAACGTATTGATGCTAAGACTTATGGAATGTGCGAAGAGTGTGGATCACCAATTGGCAAAGCGCGCCTACAGGTATTTCCACGTGCGACGCTCTGCATGATTTGTAAGCAGAAAGAAGAGCGCCGCTAAGGTGCGCCTTCCAGCTACACCTGCAACATCCCGAGTTATTTGGCTGACTGCCTGGACTATTTGGCTCTTCGATTACATCACTAAGAGTTTGGCGCTTTTACATTTCTCTTCTGATCCAAAGCCAATCATCGGAAACTTTTTGCAATTCACTCTCCTTAAAAATCCGGGGGCTGCTTTCAGTTTAGCGACAGGTTTTTCTCTTGCCTTTACTCTGCTTGCTATTGCAGTGATTGCCACAATCGTGAAATATGCATCGCAGATAACATCACGGGGATGGCTCACTTGTGCAGGTTTATTGCTGGGGGGAGTACTTGGCAACCTCACCGACAGAATCTTTCGTGAGCCAGGATTTTTCGTTGGCCACGTGATTGATTGGATTCAAATTCCACACTGGCCCGTCTTTAATATCGCTGATATTGCTATTTCAACTGCCGCCTTCATCGCATTTATTCAGACGATGAGAAATGTTTCACCCATTAGACGAGTACAGTAAGGACTTATGACTCGCGATTTACGTACACTTAGCGTCCCTGAGGGCGTTGCTGGTGAACGAATCGATAGCGCACTTACGCGTGTTCTTGGCCTATCTCGCACAGCAATTGTGAAGTTGCTGGAGGATGGTGACATCACTTCCGGTGGCCGTGCCATGTCGAAATCAGATCGTGTACTTGCTGGACAAGTTATTGAAGTACTTATGCCAGCACAGGTAAATCTTGAACCGATTCCTTTGACTCCCATTGAAGGGTTAACTGTTATCTATAACGATGACGATATTGTTGTTATTGATAAACCAGTTGGTTGTGCAGCACATCCCAGCCCAGGTTGGATGGGGCCTACAGTAGTAGGCGCTTTGATGGCGGCCGGTTACACCATCACAACATCTGGGCCAGCAGAGCGTGCTGGAATTGTGCATCGCCTTGATGTGGGAACTTCAGGTTTGATGATTGTGGCCAAAACTGATCGCGCATATTTAAAACTCAAAGAGATGTTTCGAAACCACGAAATAGAGAAGACCTACCACGCACTTGTTCAAGGGCATATGGACCCAGCTACCGGAACAATTGATGCGCCAATTGATCGCCACCCAAAAGAGGATCACCGCTTTGCGGTCGTTGCAACAGGCAAAGAGAGCATCACTCATTACGAGGTGATTGAGTTTTACCGTTCAGTTTCGCTCGTAAAGGTTGAATTGGAAACTGGGCGCACTCACCAAATTCGTGTGCACTTTTCCGCGCTGGGCCATCCGCTCGTTGGAGACACTACGTATGGCGCAGATCCAGTGTTAGGCAAGAAATTAGGTGCGGCGCGTCCTTGGTTACATGCGCTGGAACTGCGATTTAACCATCCAATCAGCGCGCTTGCGCTAACGCTCCGCGCTCCATATCCACCTGACCTTCAGGCTTCTCTGGCGTTGCTATCCGAGGCGGTACTGCCTTAGGCGCTAATGTTGCGCCACCATGTCATCTGAAGATCTTTCAGCTTCACGGGCATCGACGAACGACTCGTTTGTACATTTGCATGTGCACACCGAGTACTCGATGCTCGATGGTGCTGCGCGCGTCGGCGATTTAATAACCGAAGTAGCGCGTCTTGAAATGCCAGCGATTGCCATGACTGACCACGGCAATGTTTTTGGAGCATTCGACTTTTATAAGCAGGCTACTAAGGCTGGGGTTAAGCCAATTATCGGCATTGAGGCCTACATTGCTCCTGAATCTCGCTTCGATAAAAAACGTGTCCAGTGGGCTGACGGTGGCGAAGATGATGTCTCTGGTGGTGGCGCATACACGCACATGACTATTTTGGCGGAGAACAATCAAGGGCTAGGCAATCTTTTCCGACTCTCCTCTCTGGCATCACTCGAAGGCTATTACTACAAACCGCGCATGGACCGAGAGCTCATCTCGCGCTATGCAGATGGTTTGATTGCAACCACTGGCTGCCCTGGAGGGGAAATTCAAACGCGATTGCGAATGGGTAATTACCGTGAAGCGCTGCGCGCTGCAAGCGATTATCGAGATATTTTTGGGACGAATAATTTCTATCTTGAAATTATGGATCATCAGATTGATATTGAGACCCGAGTGAAAGAAGATTTACTCAAACTTGGTAAAGAGCTCAAGTTACCTTTATTGGCTACTAATGACCTTCACTACACGTTTCATGAAGATGCTGCCGCGCACGCGGCGCTGCTCTGTGTCCAGTCTGGCACAACGTTGGCAGACCCAAAGAGATTCAAATTTGATAACGATGAGTTTTATCTCAAGACTCCTGCGCAGATGCGTGAACTTTTCAAAGAAATTCCCGAAAGTTGCGATAACACCTTACTCATCGCTGAGCGGTGCAATGTAAAGCTGCGCGAGAATGAAAACTTACTCCCTGCTTTTGCAGTGCCACAGGGCGAAACTGAAGATTCTTGGCTACGTAAAGAGGCGGTTCGTGCCTTACTCGAGAAGATGGGCGATCGAGCAACCGATGAATACAAAGTTCGCCTCAACTATGAACTTGATGTTATGGCAAATATGGGATTTCCTGGCTACTTCTTAGTTGTGGCTGACTTAGTAAGCCACGCCAAGAAAGTTGGTATCCGCGTGGGACCAGGACGTGGATCAGCGGCAGGATCCCTCGTTGCTTATGCACTTGGAATCACTGGACTTGATCCCATCGAGCATGGTCTCTTGTTCGAGAGATTCCTTAACCCAGAACGTATCTCGATGCCAGATATCGACCTCGACTTCGACGAACGTAGACGCTCGGAAATGATTCGTTACGCCACTGAAAAATATGGCGAGGACCGCGTTGCTCAAATCATCACCTATGGAACCATTAAGTCAAAGCAGTCGCTCAAGGATGCAACTCGCGTTCTCGGATTTCCTTATGCCATAGGCGAAAAACTTACAAAGGCACTGCCACCATCAGTAATGGGCAAAGATATAACTCTGTCTGGAGTATTTGACTCCAAAGATTCTCGTTACGGTGAAGCTGGTGAATTCAGAGAGCTCTACAACAGTGACCCTGATTCCAAGCGCGTAGTGGATGTTGCTAAAGGCTTAGAAGGTCTTAAGCGTCAGTGGGGAGTGCATGCTGCGGGAGTAATTCTTTCACGCGAGCCTTTGCTCGATGTTATTCCTATTCATCGCCGCGACGCAGATGGAGCGATTATCACCCAATTCGACATGGGCGCCTGTGAAGCCACCGGATTACTCAAGATGGATTTCTTGGGTCTTCGAAATTTATCTGTTCTTGATGATGCGCTAGCAAATATCAAAGCCAATCAAAGTATTGATGTTGTGCTGGAAAATCTGCCGCTGCATGATAAAAAGACATTTGAGCTTCTTTCTCGCGGTGACACTCTGGGAGTTTTTCAGCTCGATGGTGGTCCAATGCGTGCGCTGCTTCGCAGCATGGCTCCAGATTCATTTGCAGATATCTCAGCAGTAATTGCTCTTTATCGCCCTGGCCCTATGGGCGAGAACGCACATAACAACTATGCGGATCGTAAAAATGGACGCAAACCTGTAGAGCCGATACACCCAGAACTCTCAGAGCCATTGCACGAGATATTGGGTGATACCTATGGACTTATTGTGTATCAAGAACAGGTTA
>JACCDM010383504.1_pt1 | contig 29317 bp, 30 predicted proteins | sample 7445851 | NCBI WGS metagenome assembly JACCDM01 (sample SAMN15323438, study PRJNA562643) | freshwater metagenome | isolation source: river surface water | place: USA:Blue River Watershed | collected 2017-08-16
ACAGTTCTTGCCATTGGATGGCTTATGGGTGGCACCGTAGGCTTGGGCACCCTCCTTTTCGCCATCCTGATCGGAGAGTCCATCGCAATCTCCTTGGGCGTGGTGGCGCGTCTGACTGCCCAGTAATCCCCTACTTCCTTAGAATTAAGGCCTTCCCTCGGTCTGTGAGCCGTCATTTCACACGGGGTCGCAAACACCCCCGTTAACAAAATTAGGAAGGTACAACCATGCTCGATAGCTTCTTCAAAATTTCGGAGAGAGGCTCAACGGTTGGCCGTGAAGTCCGTGGTGGTCTCGTCACATTCTTCACAATGGCTTATATCGTCGTGCTCAACCCACTCATCATCGGTTACACACCATATAAATACGCCAATTTTATCGGTGGCACCAAGGAACCACAGGTAGCTCTTATTGCAGCAGCTACCGCTCTTGTCGCTGGAATCCTTACGATTCTTATGGGTGTAGTAGGTCGTTATCCACTCGCTCTTGCCACAGGCCTTGGTCTGAACACATTCGTTGCTGTTGTTATTGCAAAGCAGATGTCATGGCCAGATGCCATGGGACTGATCGTTCTCGAAGGTCTCATCATCACTGTCCTTGTTCTCACAGGTTTCCGCACTGCTGTCTTTAAGGCAGTTCCAGGACAGCTAAAGATCGCTATCTCAGTGGGTATCGGTCTCTTTATCGCACTTATCGGTCTGGTTGATGCTGGTTTTGTTCGCCGCACAGGTGCAGGACCAGTTCCTGTCACACTCGGCGCAGACGGAACTCTCGTTGGTTGGCCAATTATCGTCTTTGCTCTAGGTCTTTTCCTCATGATCGCGCTTATGGTCCGAAAGGCTAAAGGTGCACTGCTCATTGGTATCGCTTCAGCAACTGTGCTTGCAGTAGTGATCGAGAAGGCATTCAAAATCGGCCCTAGCTTTATCTCACCAGAGGAATTCAATCCAAAGGGTTGGGGTCTGAATGTCCCTGCCGTTCCAAGCGACTGGATTTCAACACCAGACTTCAGTCTTCTTGGCCAGTTCAGCCTCTTCGGTGGGTTTGCAGAGATTAGCCTCGTTGCGGCAGGACTCCTCGTCTTCACACTCTTGCTCTCTGACTTCTTCGACACAGTCGGAACAGTTACAGCTATCGGAAATGAAGGTGGTCTCATCGATAAGGATGGAAACATTCCTTATAACGAGCAGATTCTTCTCGTTGACTCAATTGCAGCAGTTGCAGGTGGAGCAGCAAGCATCTCCTCCAACACCAGCTACATTGAATCTGCATCAGGTGTTGGTGAAGGTGCTCGCACCGGTCTTGCCTCAGTGGTGACAGGTGTCTGCTTCTTGCTCACAACATTCCTAGCTCCTGTCGTTGCCATGATTCCTTACGAGGCAGCAACTCATGCCTTGATTATCGTAGGTTTCTTGATGATGACTCAGATCAACGGTATTGATTGGGCAGATTACGGAATTGCAATCCCTGCATTCCTTACAATCATCTTGATGCCATTCACATACAACATTTCAGTAGGTATCGGAGCTGGATTCATTACTCACGTAGTGATTCGCTCGATTCAAGGACGCCGCAAGGAAGTTCATCCACTTCTCTTGCTCGTTGCTGGCTTGTTCGTAATTTACTTCTTGCAATCACCGATCGATTCTTGGATTGGTTAATAGCTAGATTGAATAAGAAAACCCCCTCCATACGGAGGGGGTTTTCTTATGTTAGTTTCCAATCTATGGGCGTTTTTCCCTGCGAAATGAGAACTTCATTAGCCCTGGAAAATGGTTTAGAACCGAAGAAACCCCGATACGAAGATAAGGGACTTGGATGGGGCGATGAAATGGCATCCTCAAAATAGTGTGAGAGCTCTTGGGCGTGACTTCCCCACAAAATCGCAACGACTCCCCGCTCTCCTAATAATTGAGCAACAGCTCTCGTGATCTCTTTCCATTCGGTCTCAACATGAGCATTTCTCTGACCTTCGAGAGTTGTGAGAGTTCGATTGAGAAGCAAGACGCCTTCCGTGGCCCAGCGTGATAGGTCTCCTGAAACAGGAATATCACAGCCAATATCGTTTGAAAGTTCTTTGAATATGTTGCGAAGGCTTGCTGGTATTGCTTTGCTAGTTGAGAAGGCAAGTCCGTCTGCAACTCCAATCCCAGGGTAGGGATCTTGACCGAAGATAACGACCTTGACCTCTTCCAAAGGAAGAGTAAAAGCTCTGAATATGCTATCCCTCTTGGGCGTCACCAATAAGTCGACTAGCGAAGATAGAATTTGATTAATAGTCTCAATATGGCCTGAAAAGAATGGATGCCACGAGGAATGTATTTCCTCTAAGGAAAAACTGTTCACATTTGAGCGCGAGCGAAGAAGCGATCTCCCTCACGCGTGACAGAGATAGGTAACTCAAAAATCGCAGAGACATGCTCTGAAGTAATGACTTCCAATATTGGGCCAGAGGCTGCTACCAAACCATTTTTAAGAATGAGAGCATGAGTCGTACCAGATGGAATCTCTTCAATATGGTGGGTTACAAGAATTGAGGCTGGTGCAGTTGAGTCCGCAGCAAACTGGGAGAACCTTCGAAGGAGATCCTCTCGGCCTCCTAGATCGAGACCTGCAGCAGGTTCATCAAGAAGTAAAAGTTCAGGATCTGCCATGAGGGCTCTTGCTATCTGAACCCGCTTTCTCTCTCCTTCGCTCAAAGTTCCATACTTGCGATCTGCCAATTCTCTGACTCCAAATGTTGTCAGGAGCGCGACCGCTCGTGACTCATCCCAAAGATCGTATGCTTCATTCCAGCGACCTAAAATTGCATATGCAGCTGTGAGAACAACATCTCGGACAACCTCATCGTTTGGAATATCTTCAGAGATTAAAGCTCCACAAATACCTATTCGTGTACGCAAATCTGAGAGATCAGTTCTTCCCATCTGCTGATCTAACACATGCACGCTTCCCGCAGTTGGGAAGATTCTTGTTGCCAGAATCTGAAGCAATGTTGATTTACCTGCTCCATTAGGGCCTAGAACGACCCATCGCTCTTGAGGTCTGATGGCAAAATTGAGTGGACCAAGGATGGTTCTGCCCCCGCGATGCACAGAAACATCGCGCAATTCCAAGACGAACTCACCTGCCATGGGCGCAAAGATATAGTGTGATGAGCCATATAAGGTGTAAAAATCGCAATTCCGATGAGTGATTCGTACTAATCTAGGCACATGAATGCAGCCGAAGAGTCCTTAAAGAGCCATTACACAGGACTTATCCTGCTATCTGGGGTCGACTCCCCTGGCCTTACACAAGCTCTCTTTGACACTTTAGCGCCTTTTTCTATCACCATTTTAGATATTGAACAGGTGGTTGTAAGAGACCGAGTCATACTCACCGTGCTGATATCCCTTAATCCTGATCACACCGAAGCTATTGATCAAGATTTGACTGAATGTGCCCAGAAGCTGGGAGTTGATATAGCAACTTCATTCCAGGTCCAGGAAGGCTCTTCAATTGCAGCAAAGACAGGGTTGATGCATGTAGTTGCTCTTGGTAACCCCTTGCGCCCAAGCGCTGTCGCGGCCATTGCTGCCGAAATCGCTGAACACGGCGGAAATATCGAGCGAATTCACAGAACTGCAAGCTACCCAGTCACTGCCATTGAATTCGTAATCTCTGATGTTGATCGCAACTGTATTCGTCCATCACTTGCAACAGTTGCCAACACTCACTCTGTCGATATTGCTGTTTATCCAGGCGGTTTGATGCGTTGGGCAAAGAAGTTGGTTGTGATGGATGTTGATTCAACGCTTATCCAGCAGGAAGTAATTGAGTTACTGGGCGCAAAAGCTGGAGTTGCAGACCAGATTAAGGCAGTAACTGATAGAGCTATGGCTGGCGAGTTAGATTTTGAGGAGAGCCTACGCTCTCGTGTTGGGCTCCTCAAGGGTTTGCCAGAGAGCGTGCTCAATGAAGTCAGAGATGAAATCACTCTTACTCCCGGGGCACGAACTCTTGTAGAAACACTTCACTTGCTTGGCTATAGCGTTGCGGTGGTCTCTGGCGGCTTTACCGCTGTTATAGAACCTCTACTGAAAGAATTAGGCATCAAGCATTATCGAGCAAACACTTTGGAGATTAAGGATGGTTTGTTAACAGGAAATGTTCTTGGAGAAGTAGTTGATCGAGCTGGAAAAGCAAGCGCTCTCAAGGAGTTTGCCTCACTGGAAGGCGTTGGGCTCGAGCAAACCATAGCAATCGGTGATGGAGCAAACGACCTAGATATGATTGCAATCGCCGGTCTTGGTATCGCTTTCAATGCAAAGCCTGCTGTCAAAGCTGCTGCAGATAGTTCTGTCTCCGCGCCATATTTAGACTCAGTGCTTTATCTCCTCGGAATTACTCGAGAAGATGTTGAAGAAGCAGGCGCTACCCGATCCCACTAAAGGCGGCAAGCGTGGATATCTGTCACCAGAATTCCACGCGCACCAAGGGCCCACAATTCATCCATGAGGCGATTAGTATCAACGCGTAAGACCATAGCCCTTACTGCCACCCAATCTTCCTTTTGAAGAGGTGAAATCGTGGGCGATTCAAGCCCTGGAGTGATTGCACAAGCTTGATCTACAACGCTCTTGGGAACATCATAATCAAGCAAGACATATTGACGAGCCGTGACAACGCCCTGCAGTCGTCGGATCAATATGTCCAATCCAGCAGGCATTTGCACACCAGGCCGCTTAATGAGAATTGCCTCGCTGACAAGAATTGGCTCACCAAAGATTTCAAGCCCTGCTTGCCGAAGAGTGTTTCCTGTACTGACAACATCTGCAATTAAATCCGCGACGCCAAGGCGCACGCTACTTTCCACAGCGCCATCAAGGCGAACCACGCTGGCTTTGACTGACTTAGATTTCAGATAATTCTCAACCAGACCAGGATAGGCCGTTGCAACACGCTTTCCATTAATTGCATTTTCGTTTAATCCAGAGCCAACAGGGCCAGCAAATCTGAAGGTTGAAGAACCGAAATCAAGTGAGAGAACTTCTTCGGCAGATGCTCCTGAGTCGATTAGAAGATCTCGCCCAGTAATTCCAGCCTCAAGCTCTCCAGAACCAACGTAAATGGCAATATCGCGTGGTCGAAGATAGTAAAACTCAACTCCGTTGGCAGCATCTAAGAGAACCAAGTCACGGGAATCAGTTCTCTGGCGATAACCAGCTTCCTTAAGAATTGCGATTGATGCTTCAGCAAGGGAACCCTTATTGGGAATAGCGATTCTTAACATTGGTTCTCCTAAAGGTACTTATAGACATCGGAAAGGGAAAGGCCACGGGCGAGCATGAGTGTTTGAAGATGATAGAGAAGCTGGCTTATTTCCTCTGCCAACGCATCATCACCTTCATGTTCGGCAGCAAGCCACACTTCGCCAGCTTCCTCAAGAATCTTCTTACCAATCTGATGAACACCAGCATTTACTGCATCAACAGTTCCAGAGCCTTCAGTTTGATCAGCTACTTTGGCAGAAAGCTCATCCCATAGAGAATCAAAGTTCTTCATGTGGTGATTCTATGCGACTACGGGCCTAACTCTCTCGTAATTAAGCCATTCTCTCCTTCGAAATACGAAGCCAGGAGATAAATCCCCAAATAACAAAGGGCAGATAGAGAGCGTAGAGGGTTCCAGTTGGGTAATAGCCATTGATAAAGGCAAAAGGAACTCCCACAAGATCCACGAGAATCCATACCAACCAAAATTCAACATAACCGCGGCTCATGCCAAAAGTGGCGAGAGCTGTACCTGTGAAAATCCAGGTATCCACAAAGAGCCATTGGCCGCTCTCCCCCAGTGCGGAGAAAATTTGATAAGACACAATAAAGAACACGAGCACGATAGGCGCCAGAATTATTTTTTCATTTCTGGTTGTCCAGCGCGGAGAGACAGCTGGAGCGTCAGGGCCATTGGAGTTTTTATGAGCGGACCATCTAGCCCATCCATAGATACTTACTAAAATCAGTAAGAGATTCCTACTTGCCTGCCCATAGAAGTTTGCGTGTTGTGTGCTGTCTCCAAAAGAGAACACAGCTCCGAGGAAGACAGTGAATAGAAGCCCATCACCGACTATTCCAATCGGCCATGCTAAGACTTTTCTTCTGGCTCCCAGAATGGCACTTGTTAGGCCAAGGATTCCGCCAACGATTTCGCGGACTGCTATTGATTTGCTACCAAATGAGACATGCGCCTCAAAAAACCATTGAAGTAGAGACATCACAGACTGGCCGATTCTGCAAGGTTACGAAGTGACTGAATCATCTCGATGCGATTGTCTGCTTTAAAGACTGCGCTTCCTGCCACGAAGGTATCTGCTCCAGCTTCTGCAGCTCTCTCAATAGTTGAGAGGGAAATTCCACCATCTACCTGTAGCCAAATTGGTCGATCACCTATAGCAGCTCTTAATTGAGAAATCTTTGAGAGCATCGCCTCCATAAACGGTTGACCACCCTTTCCAGGTTCAACAGTCATGATAAGAAACATGTCTATCTCATTCAACTGGGAGAGATATTCGTCTATGGCTGTATCAGGTTTGACCGCGATAGCGGCATGAGATCCCATACGTCGGATTGATTGAGCAGTTTTAACAATATCTTGTGAGGCTTCAACATGAAAAGTGACGCTAGCTGCTCCTGCCTCGGCATAACGAGGCGCGATTTCATCGACATTACTGACCATTAAATGCGCGTCAACAGGAATCGGAGATTTACTAATTATTTGAGCGGCATCCTCAAAGTTCCAAGTGGTTGCAGGAACAAAAACACCATCCATAATGTCAAGATGGACATAATCACTTACTGAGGCGATACTGACAATCTCCTCATGAATACGAGAATGATCGGCATTAAGAATGCTAGGTGTGATTCTGATATCTCGACTCATGGATAAAGGTTATTTCTTCTTCTTGAAAAGTGCGAGAAACATTGAATCAGTATGGTGACGATGTCCCCACAAAGATAGGGCGCCTTCTCGTTCGGCCTCCGACAGGCCAGGTGGTAGGTACCCATTTACTGGCATAAGTTCCATTTCTGGGTGGGATTTAAGAATATATTTCACCTGAGCCGAGGTTTCGGCAAAGTGCGGGGAGCAAGTGGCATATCCAAAGACTCCTCCAGGGTTGAGAACATCAATGGCGGAATCAATAAGCTCACTTTGCAGAGCGAGCAAAGGTGCCAGATCCTTAAGCGTCCTTCTCCAACGAACTTCTGGGCGACGGCGCAGGGCGCCAAGACCAGTACATGGAACATCCGCTAGAACTGCATCAAAGGTGCGTCCGTGATCGGAGATTTTCCGTCCATCGCCGACTAGCACTTCATACTTGCCAATCACATTCTTAACAAGCTTCGCTCTAGCTTCAGAGATCTCATTCGCCACAAAGTCTCTTCCATTCACATTAGAAATGTGTGCCAAGAGGGCGGCCTTTCCTCCAGGGCCTGCGCATAAATCCAGAGTTGTCGCGAGACCTTCAGTTGCTTGAGCGAAGATGTGAGCTACTAATTGGGAGCCCTCATCCTGAACACCTGCACGGCGGTGGCGAATAATTTCCAGAGAGGCAGGTGAACCGTCAAAGGATGCTCCGTAGGGCGAAAATTCAGTAGCAACCGCCCCCAGTCCAACGAGCTCTTGTTGTGTTGATGATCCTGGCCAACTCACCAAAGTTGGCCTTGCGGGAGTGTTATTTGACCGTAGTTCTGCTTCAACTAGCTCCACATTTTTAAGAAGGTCAAAATAGGCAGAGACTATCCATTCAGGATGAGAGTATCGAATAGACAATCTCGAGACATCATCTTTCATATGATCTACATCTAGAAGCCATTCATCTACGCTCTTTGCTGATGCTTTTCGCATCATTGCATTGATAAAGCTTCCCTTAGACTCCCCCAATTGCTTGCGAGCAACATCAACGGTTGCTGAAACTGCAGCGTGAGGTGGTGTTCTCATTGAGAAGATTTGATGTGCACCCATGCGTGCCAAATCGACGATATCTCTATCTATCTCACTCCAAGGGCGATCACTAATTTGCGCAAAGATATAGTCATATAGACCTTGCATTCGTAAAGTGCCGTAGACAAGTTCCGTTGTAAAAGCCCTATCACGCTCATCTAGTTGGGAGTCGGCAAGTGCTTGAGGGAGCAAGAGGTTTGAATAACCATCCCTCTGATTCACCTCAGAGATAATGTCATAGGCAAGTAATCGAGCGGCATCAGGGCGGGGCTTCGTAAATTTCTTTGGTGGAAAGTTACTCACATTTCTCGCCTTCTTGAAGACGAGCTCCATTAGCCCAATCAATCGCATTCATTGATGGTTTACCCGTCGGAATAACTTGCACGATCTCAAGTGCTTGAGTACCAGTGCCGATAAAGACCCTCTTCTCTCGAACGCTTACAACACCAGGCTTTAAAACAACTTCTGAGAGTGAAATTCTAGATATTTTCAGAGGTGTATCTCTAAATTGAGTCCAGGCTCCTGGCGAGCTTGTAAAAGCACGAATATGAGCACTCACTTCATCGCGTGAGCGATTCCAATCAATTCTTCCTTCTTCGCGTGAGAGTTTATGGGCACGAGTTGCCCCCTCTGTTGGTTGTGGTTGTGGTCGGACACCTTTGCCGATCATCTGAAGGGTTTCAAGGACCGCTTCAACGCCCAGTTCTCCTAATTCAATGAAAAGTTCATCACTAGTGATGTCATCATCGAGTGCAAATCTATGCATTACATATATGGGACCTGTATCCATCCCGCGGTCTAGCTGAAAGACGCTCACACCTGTCACCGGATCCTGAGCTTCTATTGCTCTCTGAACAGGTGCCGCACCTCTCCATCGTGGCAACAATGAGAAATGAAGATTGAGAAAACCATGAATAGGAATGGAAAGAACTTCCTCAGGAATAAGGAGCCCGTATCCAATCGTGATGACGCAATCTAGATCTTCAATATGTCCCATGAGATCAGTGGCTCTCGTGGGGGTGAATAAATCTATCTCATTGCCTTTGGCCCATTGAGAGACGGCGGTAGGAGTAAGAGTTCGACCTCTTCCTGCTGGACGGTCTGGCTGCGAAAAGATGCGAACTAACTCATGCTCACTTTTGAGAAGGGCCTCTAAAGTCGGGATAGCGACATCCGGTGAGGCAGCAACACCTAAACGCATTAAGAAATACCAAATGGATTATGTGGAGATAACTTGATTGTCGGTGTCTTTCCTTGTTCAGTTGCAAGACCGAACCAGTCAGAGTCACGAATTTCCTTCATAGCAAGCTTTCTATCCTCGGATGAGAGACGATCAATAAAGAGAATTCCGTCAAGATGGTCCGTCTCATGCTGGAGAGCTCGAGCTAGTAATTCGGAGCCTTCAACCAAAATCGGTTCTCCATGCATGTTGAAACCCTTGGCAACAGCTCGCATAGCTCTCTTTGTAGGGTACACAAGGTCCGGAAAGCTCAAACAACCTTCGTCGCCATCTTGCTGTTCATCACTTAGATCAAGGGAAGGATTGATCAGGTGTCCCAATACCCCATCGACATCCCAGGTAAAAACACGTAAAGGCACACCGATTTGAGGAGCAGCTAAACCAGCACCTGGTGCGTTAATCATAGTTTCAGTGAGATCTGCAACCAATTTCCGAAGTTCTTTGTCAAAATCAACCACAGGAGATGCTGGTGTCACAAGAACTGGGTCTCCAAAGTGACGAATAGGTTGAATAGACATGAGCGGTATTCTATCTAATGAGAGAGTGAATATGGGTCTATTCGCATTGATGGAAGAGTCTTCTTAGCAATACTTCTTCTGCGCATGAACTCATGAAGAGTGGACACTAGCGAATCACCCTCAGAAACATTCACCGAAATGATAAGTGAGGCCTTTTCGCCTCGAGGAACTGGTCCTAAAATCTTGGTTGAAGATGGAATGAGACCATCCTCCTGAGCTTTTAAGAGAGCTGCTTTAAATCGTATGACCTCATTTGATTCCATTGTAAATGTTACAACTCTGGTATACGGAGGCAGGTTGAGTTGAGATCGTTCTTCCAATTCATGATGAATCATTGGAGAGGGGCTCCACGCGGTAAGAGCTGAAATGATTGGGTGAGATGTATCCCCCACAATAATCACTTCTCCCTTGTTCGATGCTAGAGCTGCATGCGCAAAGAACATCTCTCGCACTCGTTCCTGAGCTCGCATATCAGGTTGTGAAAGAAATCTATCCGCCTCAAGGATTACAACTGCTGAATAACCGTTGACTGCTAGAGGGGAAAGTGATGGTGTTGAAAGAACTATCCCTTCCGCAATCTTGCCTTGAAAAGGGTGATCAGCGGTTGACACCTGAATGTTGACCCCTGGGAGCATCAGGCCCAATTCATGCGAATGCCGTTCTATGCCTCTTGATGCCAGCGCCGGAACGACGCTTTCACACCAAGCACACTTCCAATCGAAAGCGGGTGTGAGGCAGTGAGAGCAAGAGACTGGAGCGGTTGAAGACGATTTTATGTGCGAACCTCCACATGCACATTTAGAGATAGTGCGGCATTTCCCGCAACGAATTGCCTGCGCATATCCTTTTAGCGGAACAAGAAAGAGAACAGGACCTTTGGTGAGAGCTTTCTTAACTCGCCCCAAGGAGCGTGAGGGTAACAATTCACCGTGATGAGAAATTTCAGCAAATATCTGAATCTTCTCCCTACTTCTCTTGTATTCAATCCATCCTTCATCAATGAGTCGAGAGATTTCAGTCGAAGGGTTATAGCCAATGAAAGTGAGATTGACGCCTTCGGAATGATTTCGCAAGAGCGCAATATCTCTGACATTCCATCCAGGTGAACGCTGTTCATAGAAATGTTCCGAACCTTCGTTATAGATGATAATTGTCGATAGATGTGCAATAGGAGCAAAAATTGCGGATCGAGTACCAATGAGGAGATTTACCTCACCAGTTCGAACTCGAAGGAAATTTCGATAATTCTCACTCTTACCTAAACTTGAATCTAAGACAGCATGGTTAAGGCCCCTAGCCTCTAGCTCTCTCGATAATTCCTCCACACTTCTGGAGTCTGGAAGAACCACCAGGGTTCCGCCATTTAGTCTCGACTCAGCCACCTTAGAGGCGATTAATTCAGTGCGGGATCGCGACGGTGGTAATTGGAGATAGAGGCGGTGAGATTCTTCCTTTTTTGGAAGGACCGCGATGGCCCTAAATTCAAATTCCTTTTCAACACCGATTACACGGGAAGGTATTGCTGAACGGATGAGATCAAAAGGGTGTGCTGCATACCTGCGAGAAGCAAGTTCTATGAGTTCAATGAGTGGTGGTGTGAGTTGCGGAATATGACCTAGAACTTTGAGGGCGAGCTTGAGGTTAGATTCCTTACCGTTCTCATTGATATTGAGAACTACAGCAGTTACTTCCCTGCCATTGAAGGGAACTAGGAGAAAGGATCCAACATGGACAGTAGCTTGAAGAGTCTCTGGGAGTGCGTATGTGAAGGTTGAATCTAAGTGATAGACGCCAGCGTCAACCCACACATCAACGCTGACTTTTGCAGTGCTAGAGCGTGAATGAGGAGAGGTTGCTACTTCTCGTTTAAGCCGAAGTGGTTTATCGCTCACCGTCTACACACAGAAATATTTACTTCACTGCTGCTTGGAGTGCTGCGACTCTATCTGTCTTCTCCCAAGTGAAATCAGGAAGCTCTCTTCCAAAGTGGCCATAAGAGGCTGTTTGAGAATAGATGGGACGAAGCAGATTAAGGTCACGAATGATTGCTGCAGGTCGAAGATCAAAGACCTCAGTGACTGCGCTTTGAATTTTTGCAACAGGCACAGTTTCAGTACCAAAAGTCTCAACAAAGACTCCAACAGGCTGAGCTTTACCAATTGCATATGCAACTTGAACCTCACAACGGCGTGCAAGTCCTGCCGCCACGACATTCTTGGCAACCCATCGCATGGCATAAGCAGCTGAGCGATCTACCTTTGAAGGATCCTTACCAGAGAACGCTCCGCCACCATGGCGGGCCATTCCTCCGTAAGTATCAACAATGATTTTTCTTCCGGTTAGCCCAGCATCGCCCATAGGACCACCAACGACGAAGCGACCAGTGGGATTAATGAGAGTTCGCAGATCCTTGCGAGGGAGATCGATCTTCTCCAAGATTGGATCGATGACGAGCTTGATAATTTCTGGCGTGAGCTTTGCCGCAACATCAACTTCTTCGGCATGCTGACTTGAGATGACAACGGTGTCGAGTGCTACGGCTCGGTCACCGTCATACTCAATTGTGACCTGTGTCTTTCCATCAGGACGAAGATATGCAAGCTCTCCACTTTTGCGAACCTTTGAGAGTTGTTGAGAGAGTTGGTGGGCCAGATATATAGGTAGTGGCATTAGCTCTTTGGTGTCATCGCAGGCATAACCAAACATAAGACCTTGGTCACCTGCTCCTTGTAGGTCGAGAGGGTCAGATGCCGATGCGACACGGTGTTCAAAGGCATCATCTACTCCTTGAGCAATGTCTGGAGATTGCTGTCCAATAGAAATGGAGACGCCGCAACTATTTCCATCAAAACCCTTAACCGAAGAGTCATACCCAATACCAATAACAGTATCTCGAACAATTCCCATTACATCTGCATATCCGTTGGTAGTAACTTCCCCCGCCACATGTACTTGACCAGTTGTAATAAGGGTTTCAACAGCTACACGACTTGATGGATCTTGTGAGAGCAAAGAGTCAAGAATTGCGTCAGAGATCTGATCTGCAATCTTATCTGGGTGACCTTCGGTTACTGATTCTGATGTAAAGAGGCGCTTTGACATGGCGTTATCCTAACTTATTGAGCTGTGAAACTGCGGAATCTAGAAGTAGTCGGGCAAGTTCTCTCTTTGAGGTCTTTGTCACTTCTTGGCTATTTCCATTACTATCAAGGATAACTCCCTGCGTTTGAGTCGAACCGAAAATTTCGCCATGTGAGACATTGTTGAGATAAATCAGTTCTGCCCTCTTTTTAGTCATCTTTTCTAAGGCTAGGTCACGAGCATTTGCTTCAGTCTCTGCAGCAAAGGCAACAACAACTTGATGCGACTTATTTGCAGTTATAGTCCCCAGTAAATCAGGGTTAGGAATTAACGAGATATTTGAGTAATCACTCTTCTTAATTTTGGAGTTACTTATCGATTCTGGCCGCGCATCTGCCACAGCTGCCGCCATCACGAGAATGTCACAGCCTTCAAACTCGCAATTAAGGGCATCTTGCATCTGTGCTGCTGTCTCAACTTCTATTAAACGAAGTCCTTCGGGTATCTCGTGAGAAATATTGGCGGCTATCAAGACAACTTCTGCTCCGCGACTCAGAGCCTCTTGTGCTATTGCTATACCTTGAAGACCACTGGATTTATTTCCTATGTAGCGAACGGGATCAATAGGTTCACGAGTTCCGCCTGCTGTGACGAGGACCTTACGGCCTTTAAGGTCTCCTTCGTGCAAAAGTGAACCTTGAAAGACTTCCAATATTGATTCAGTCGTTGGGAATCGACCCTTACCCGAATCTCCGCTGGTGAGAGCTCCAGTTTCTGGTTCCATTACCAAATAGCCACGCTCACGAAGAGTTGCAACATTTGCTTGGGTTGCGTCGTTGAACCACATTGCAGGATGCATCGCAGGAACAATCAAAATTGGAGAGGTACTCGCGAGGACTACATTCGTGAGTAGATCATCCGCTCTTCCCATAGCAATACGAGCGATGAGATCTGCAGTTGCTGGAGCGATGATAATTGCCTCTGCATGTCTAGCAATCGACACATGGCGAACTTGGTCAACAGATTCCCAGACGCTCGTTGTCACTTCGCGACCAGATAGCGCCTCCCAAGTTGCCTTCCCGACAAAATTCAAACTCGATGGTGTGGGAACAACGGTGACTGCGAAGTCTAAATCTCTCAGGCGTCTAAGAAGATCGCATGACTTGTATGCGGCTATTCCACCGCCAACTCCGAGAACTATCTCGCGTTGAGATGGAGACATTACGAAAGGATTAAGCTGTTGGTTCTGTTGGTTCAAATGTGAGACGGCCTTCATTAATCTCGCGGAGTGCGATTGATAGAGGCTTCTCATGAACATGGAAATCGACAAGTGGGCCTACATACTCAAACAAGCCCTGATTCTGCTGTGAATAGTAATCATTGATCTGACGAGCACGCTTTGCCGCATAGAGTACAAGTGCATACTTTGATCCGCTCTTATCGAGAAGTTCATCGATAGGTGGGTGGGTGATGCCGTCTGCATGTGCGCTCATGAGTACTCCTTCAAATATAAAGCTCTGGGGTTACTGCGATGAGGCCAATCTTATCAGGCTCTCAACAACCTGCTCGACCTGCTCATTGACCACCACGGTATCGAAGAATGAGGCTGCGGCGAGCTCTTCTTGAGCCAGAGCTAGTCGAGCAGCTCTACGCTCAGGAGAGTCGGTTCCTCTGCCCTCAAGACGAGCCACGAGATCCTCCCACGAAGGAGGTTCCAGGAAGACGAGAAGAGCCTCAGGGGAATGTGCCTTCACTTGCTTGGCCCCTGCAATTTCGATTTCAAGCAGGACATGCTTGCCAGCAGATAGCGCCGCATCGACGGCACGCTTTGGAGTCCCATATCGATTGCCCGCAAATTCGGCCCATTCTAAGAATTCATCTTTAGCGATCGCACGATCAAATTCCTCATCGGTGTAGAAGTAGTAATCAACTCCTTCAACCTCATTAAACCGAGGAGCTCGAGTAGTAGCCGAAACACTAACCCAGAATGTGTCAACAACTCTCAGCGCTTTAGCTACCGTGCTCTTTCCAACGCCTCCTGGTCCTGAAAGAACAATTAGACGACCACGATGTGTTGAATCAGGAATTGAAAATTCATTCAGAAGTTGAGCACGCTGATGGCGACCCAATCCTTGCACGCGGCGGGTTGGCGATATATCCAACTTCTCCATGAGAGTTTGCGCTCTCACCTTGCCGAAACCAGGGACTGATTCCAAAAGTTCAGCAACTCGCATCTTCCCCAGAACGGTGTTTGTTGAGGCTATTTCAAGGAAAGATTTAAAGGATAACTCCCCTGAGCTAATCTTCGATTTAATCTCAGCACGCTCTTTTCTTGCAGCCTTCGCCATAGAAAGAGCCTTAGCCCGATCTTCGGCGGACATGGGAGGTGGCAGTGGCATTGAAATCCTTAGGAATTATTAATCTCTTCAAGGATACTACGTGCTGCATCTGACATCGCAGACGCTCCTTCGGACCACTTCCCAGTTATTGGTCGGCCAATTACGAGGAAATTGGAGCCAGCTGAAATCGCTTTTGATGGAGTCATTGTTCGCACCTGATCATCGCTCCCACCACTTGATTGAGGGCGAACGCCAGGTGTAATGATATTAATTTCATCTCCCACAACGCCTCGAATTGCCTCGATTTCAAGAGGGGAACAGACGATTGCTTTAGCACCAGCATCGACGGCCAACCTAGCGAGTGCTACAGCGCTTTCCAAGGCAGGATTGGCAAATCCAATTGAGAACAAGTCTTCTTCCGAGAGTGATGTCAAAATAGTCACAGCTGTAATATCAACACCAGGCACAGCCTTTGCAGCAGAGGCAATCATCTCCGTGCCACCAGATGCATGAACAGTGAGAAATCGCGGAGATAAATACGAAATCGCCTTTGCAGCTGAAGACACCGTATTAGGAATATCGTGAAGTTTGAGATCGAGGAATATATCGACGCCAAATTCGCGCTGAATTTGACTAACTCCTTCAGAACCAAAGGTAAGGTAGAACTCAAGACCCAACTTGTAAACATCAATGGATTCACGCGTTGCGTCAATCCATCTCTTTGCAGTCTCAAGAGACGGCGTATCAACTGCCAAAATGATGGGTGATGTCATCGTCCTTCTCCTTGTGATGCTCTATGGGCATATCCAATAGCTTGGTTCAGTGAGGTAAATCCTCGAGCTGCCAATAAGTCATGTAGCTCACTTTGAATCTTAATCAACGCTGTTGGATTGCCAAAACTAGCGGTGCCAACGGAGACTCCAGATGCTCCTGCAAGAATCATTTCAAGAGCATCGCGGCCTGATGCCACTCCCCCCATTCCAAGAATTGGAACTTTCGGAAGCACCTCATGGACCTGATAGATAGCTCGCACAGCAATAGGTCTAATGGCAGGACCTGAGAGACCACCAGTCTTTCCTCCAAGATGAGGACGCAATGTGTCGAGATTAATAACCATACCCAATACAGTGTTAATCAGCGCCAAACCATCAGCACCTGCATCAACAACTCCACGAGCAATCTCTTGGATATTTGTGACATCGGGAGTCAGTTTGGCAATGATTGGAATCTCTCCTCCGATTACCTTTCTAACGCTATCGATGACGCGCCTAGACGATTCAAGGTCAGCAGCAAAGACCAAACCACGGTTTTCAACATTTGGGCAAGAAATATTGACTTCTAATGCGCTAATTCCTGGAGTGGATCTAATCTTTCGGGCTAAAACTCCAAACTCGTCTGCAGTCTCACCTGCAATCGAGACGATTACTCGAGCACCCTGATTGAGAAGCCAAGGAACATCATTGGCCAAGAACGCATCAATACCAGGACCCTGAAGTCCAATTGAGTTGAGCATTCCTGATGGTGTCTCAGCCATGCGAGGGGTTGGTCGGCCGTGTCGAGGTTTATTCATCACGGATTTGGTGACTATTGCACCAATATCTTTCAGAGGAAAGAACTGAGCCAACTCCTTGCCGCTGCTTGCACATCCACTAGCTGTGAAGATGGGAGCCGGAAACCATGCATTTCCTAAAGTCGTGGAGAGATCTACTGAGTAAGTCATGCGAACTCACCTGGATTCTTGCCTACCAAATCCCAACACACGCTTGCTCCATCCATCACGGGACCGTCAATACATGAGCGTTTCATGGATATCGCTCCACTTTCGTCTCTTACAGGGAGCACGCATGTCATGCAGATACCAATTCCGCAGGCCATTGCTTCTTCGACTGCACATTGATGAATCACATCTTGCTCGCTTGCAATATCAGTGATGGCGCGAAGCATCGCCATCGGACCGCATGAATAGATAATCTCGATTTCACGTTCACGGATTAATTCAGCAAGTTGAGAAGTAACTCTGCCCGTCTCTCCCATGGAACCATCTTCTGTGAAGATACGAAGGGAATTAACAGAGCGCTTACCCTCCATAGGTGCATAAATCTTCTGGCCAACGCTTGCTCCAAGGAGCATATCTACCTTGCATCCTCGAGACTTAAGTACATCAGCTAAACCAAAAAGCGGAGCCGATCCATAACCTCCGCCGATGAGAAGAGCATTTACTGGCTCAGTTGGTATGCCGAAGGCAGTGCCCAGCGGAGTAACTACATCTACCTCTACTCCCTCACCCTGAGCGCACAACCACTTTGAGCCACTGCCGTGAGGAGCAACAATCAACTCAATGGTGCCACCGTATTGAGCGCTCTCTGAGGTGCGACTGATCGCAAATGCTCGACGCAGAACCATGCGGCTGGATTCACCACCGACCTGAATAGCAATAAAGTTTCCAGGACGGCAATTCTTCACAACGCTTCCAACACTCAAAATGATTTGGTGGTAAGCACCAACGCGCTTATTGGAAACAATTAACGCGGTGGTTTGAGTAGCAGATTTGTTAATGGTACTCATGCAAGCCACTCCTGGAGTGAGCAAATATCTAGCTCACCTTGTCTGAGAACCTTGATTCCCTCAACCGCCGCATTAAATCCTGGGGTAGTGGTAATAATTGGGATACTTCTTTGAACGGAGGCTGTTCGAATTGCCCACCCGTCAGCTCGAGTTCCTCTTCCGACGGGTGTGTTGATAACTAGATCAATCTCACCTGAGTTGAGAATGTCAACAATTGTTGGTTCACCTAGCTCGCCTTTTCCGTCTGAATTCTTACGAACTCGGGTGGTGACGACACCATGAGAATCGAAGAAATCGGCCGTACCAGTTGTTGCGAGAACTCTAAATCCCATATCAACCAGTGCTCGAGCGGATTCAACGCCATCGCTCTTATCTTTGTCGGCAAGAGAGATGAAGACAGTTCCGCTCTTTGGGAGCGGACCAAATGAGCTGATCTGGCTCTTTGCATATGCGCCACCAAATGTTGGAGAGATTCCCATCACCTCACCAGTAGAGCGCATTTCAGGACCTAGGACAGCATCTACTCCACGACCGTCGGTGCGACGGAATCTGTTCCATGGCAGCACAGCTTCCTTCACGCTAATTCCCTTAGGTATGTGACGCTCGTTGTGAGGCAGTAATCCTTCTTCTTGGAGTGAGGCAATAGTTGCTCCGACAGCGATGCGAGCAGCAGCTTTAGCTAGCGGAACACCAGTGGCCTTCGACACAAATGGCACCGTACGAGAGGCGCGAGGGTTAGCTTCTAGAACATAGAGAACATTGCCTGCCATTGCGAACTGAATATTAATCAACCCCCGAACTCCAACACCTTCAGCAATTGCCAAGGTTGCGGCCCGAACTTCTTCGCGGGCACTTTCAGAGATGGTCATTGCTGGGAGAACACACGCAGAATCTCCTGAGTGAATTCCTGCCTCTTCGATGTGCTCCATGATGCCCCCGAGGAACAACTGTTGGCCGTCATAAAGAGCGTCCACATCAAGTTCGATTGCAGAATCAAGAAATCTATCGACCAAAACTGGATGATCTGGGGTGATATCTGTCGCTCGTGTAATGAATCCAGAAAGTGCTTGATCGTCGTAGACAATCTCCATACCGCGACCACCGAGAACAAACGATGGTCTTACGAGTACTGGATATCCAATTCTTTGAGCAATCGAAATCGCCTCACCTTCCGATGAAGCCATTCCAAACTCAGGAGCAGTGAGGTTCTTTGACTTTAGGACCTCTCCAAAGGCTCCTCGCTCCTCAGCAAGGTTAATTGCATCAGGACTAGTACCAAGAATTGTTACCCCAGCAGCTTTAAGACCAGCCGCTAGACCAAGAGGCGTCTGACCACCAAGTTGAGTTATTACACCAAGAACTGGCCCTGCAAGAGTTTCTGCATGAATAACTTCAAGAACATCCTCGAGGGTAAGAGGTTCAAAATAGAGACGATCACTGGTGTCGTAATCAGTCGATACAGTCTCAGGATTACAGTTGATCATAATCGTTTCAAAGTCAGCCTCACGCAATGTGAATGAGGCGTGTACGCATGAATAATCAAACTCGATACCTTGACCTATTCGGTTAGGACCAGAACCCAAAATGATTACTGCAGGGCGAGTTCTTGATCGCACCTCAGTCTCTTCTTCGTAACTTGAATAATGATAAGGAGTGTGAGCCTCAAATTCAGCTGCACATGTATCAACGGTCTTATAGACAGGGTGAAGATCAAAATGATGTCGTGCTTTGCGAACATCGTCTTCCGAAATCCCGCGTAATTGACCAATCTGGCGGTCTGAGAATCCAAACGACTTTGCATACTTCAATAACTCAAAAGTAAATTCTCCTGGCTGAGCGATAAGCTCTGCAGCCTCATTGATTTCAAGAAGCTGCTTGAGGTACCAGCGGTCAATCTTCGTAGACTTGTACACATCTTCAATATCTGCACCAGCCCACAGAGCCTTATGTACCTGCTGAAGACGATATTCAGTAGGCGTTTTCATAGACTCGAGTAACTCAGGAATATTAATGGAGCCTTTATCGGAAGGGAAAGTAAATATTGCTTCCTTGCGCTCTAAGGAACGCAAGGCTTTCATGAGCGCCTCAGGGAAGGATCGGCCGATAGCCATCGCCTCCCCCACGCTCTTCATCGTCGTTGTGAGGCGAGAATCTGCGTCAGCAAACTTTTCAAAGGCAAATCGTGGTGCTTTGACAACGATGTAATCAAGAGTTGGTTCAAACGAAGCTGGCGTCACTTGAGTGATGTCGTTCTTAATCTCGTCCAGGGTGTACCCGATCGCAAGCTTGGTAGCAATTTTGGCGATCGGAAAACCAGTTGCCTTCGAGGCTAAAGCAGACGATCTAGAAACTCGAGGGTTCATCTCGATGACAATAATGCGACCATTATCGGGATTGACAGCAAATTGAATGTTACATCCACCTGTGTCAACTCCAACCTCGCGGATGATTGAAATCGAAAGATTTCGAAGCTTCTGATATTCCACATCTGTAAGAGTCAGAGCTGGTGCAACAGTAATTGAATCTCCCGTGTGAACGCCCATCGGGTCAATATTTTCAATACTACAAACGATAACTACGTTATCAGAGCGATCACGCATAACTTCGAGTTCATACTCTTTCCAGCCAATGATTGACTCTTCAATGAGCACTTCAGAAGTTGGCGAATGGCGTAAACCAGCACCAGCAATCTGGCGAAGAGTCTCTTCATCATAGGCAATACCTGAACCGAGCCCGCCCATCGTAAAAGATGGTCGGATCACGCATGGGTAGTTAAGTTGTGAGGCGGCCGCAAGAACCTCATCGATCGTATGACAGATGATGGATTTAGCTGACTCCCCACCCACTTTCTCGACTATCGCTCTAAAGAGTTCGCGGTTTTCACCGCGTTGAATAGCTTGGACATCTGCTCCAATGAGTCGAACATTGTGGCGGGCCAGAATTCCTGCTTCAAACATTCCCATAGCGGCATTGAGGGCCGTTTGTCCTCCTAGTGTCGCCAATACAGCGTCAGGTCGCTCCTTAATAATGATCTTTTCAATAAATTCTGGAGTTATCGGCTCCACATAAGTCGCATCTGCGAATTCAGGATCAGTCATAATTGTTGCGGGGTTTGAATTCACCAAGATAACGCGAATTCCTTCTGCTTTAAGAACTCGGCATGCTTGTGTTCCTGAATAATCAAATTCGCACGCTTGGCCAATAACTATTGGTCCTGAACCAATAACTAGAACGCTCTTAATCGATGTGTCGAGAGCCATTATGCATGCACCGCCTTCTGTGGATACTTTTGCATCATCTCGATAAAACGATCAAAGAGATAACTTGCATCATGAGGACCAGCGGCAGCTTCAGGGTGATACTGAACGCTAAATGCTCCTCGTTCGAGTAGCTCCAAACCTTCAACAACCCCATCATTGAGACAAACATGAGTTACTTGACCTGGACCAAAAACCGTCGAAAAGACAGAATCTGTAGGAGCCTTCAATGCAAAACCGTGATTGTGAGCTGTGATCTCAACCTTTCCAGTCTTGCGATCTATCACTGGTTGGTTTATTCCACGATGACCGAACTGGAGCTTGTAGGTGTCAAAGCCTAAAGCGCGACCAAGGATTTGATGACCAAAACAGATTCCGAAGACAGGAATCTCTTCAATGAGAATATCTCTCACGAGAGAAACAGTGTCGTTCATGGTGGATGGGTCTCCAGGACCATTTGAAAGGAAGAAACCATCTGGCTTGTAGGATTTTATTTGCTCTAATGTTGAATTAAACGGGAGAACATGGACTTCGATGCCACGCTCGGCCATATTTCTTGGAGTTGCAGCTTTGATTCCAAGATCTAGAGCTACAACTGTAAATTTCTTCTCGCCGATTGCGGGAACACAATAAGGCTCTTGAGTAGAGACATCAGCACTGAGGTACGCGCCGCTCATAGGGGCTTGTTTTCTTACCTCAATCACCATCTCTTCACGAGAGAGTTCTGTATCAGAGAAGATTCCCACACGCATCGCTCCGCGATCACGCAAATGTCGAGTTATGGCTCGGGTGTCTACACCAGCGATACCAACAATAGATTGCTTAATGAGCTCTGCCTCTAAATCGTGAGTACTGCGCCAGTTGCTTGTGATTGAGGAAGGATTTCTCACAACGAAACCTGAAACCCAGATCTTTGAAGATTCGTTATCTTCCAAATTCACACCAGTATTTCCGATGTGAGGAGAGGTCATTACAACAACCTGCTGATGATAAGAAGGGTCAGTTAAAGTCTCCTGATAACCAGTCATGCCTGTTTGAAATACTGCCTCACCGAAAGTCTTTCCAACAGATCCCCAAGAGCGACCTTCAAAAATGCGACCATCATCTAAGACTAGAAATGCTTTACTCATTATCTTCCGACCTTATGGGTAATGCGACCATTAAAGATAGTCGCCACAACGGTAGCGTTAAATTCCATCCCATGAAAAGGAGTGTTCTTGCTCTTTGAGGCCAGTTTTGCTCGATCAACGGTCCAATTCTGACCAGGGTCGACGATGGCAATGTGAGCAGGCTCTCCCACTGTAATTGAGTGACCGTGGTTTTCATACCCCCCGATTTCTGCTGGAGTAGAACTCATCACCTCTGCAGCTCGGGCCCAGCTCATTGCCCCGGAGGCAATCAATGTTGAATAGAGAATCGGAAAGGCCGTCTCTAGGCCAATCATTCCAAATGCAGCGCTCTGCCATTCACATTCTTTACTTTCCACTGGATGTGGTGCGTGATCTGTGCCAATCACATCGATCGTTCCATCGATGAGAGCTGATCGGAGTGATTCAACATCTGCTTGAGTGCGAAGAGGCGGATTGACCTTGTAAATTGGATCATATGAGGTAGCAAGTTCATCGGTGAGAATTAAATGATGTGGTGTTACTTCAGCTGTCACCTTCATACCTTGTGACTTGGCCCAGCGGATAATCTCCACACCGCCTGCTGTGGTCACATGGCAAATGTGAAGCTTTGCGCCCACCATGTTAGCGAGGAGAATGTCTCTAGCGATGATTGATTCTTCTGCAACGCTCGGCCATCCTTTAAGCCCTAGTGTTGAAGCGATATGACCCTCATTCATCTGAGCGTCTAATGTCAAACGAGGATCTTGAGCATGCTGTGCAATGGTTCCATCAAACTGCTTCACATACTCCAAAGCTCTTCTCATGAGAAGCGGATCAAAGACACAATTTCCGTCATCGCTAAAAACTCTGACCTTTGCTTGAGAGGCTGCCATAGAACCAAGATCGGCCAACTCTTTGCCCTCTAGATTTCGAGTAACCGCTCCGATTGGAAAAACATCAACAAGTCCGACGCTCTTACCGATTGCGGCCACCTGTTCAACGATGGCAGCGGTATCTGCGACTGGAAGAGTATTTGCCATCGCGCTTACAGCCACATATCCCCCACGCGCAGCAGCAAGTGAGCCCGTAGCGATAGTCTCTGAATTTTCTCTTCCTGGTTCACGAAGATGTGTGTGAAGATCTACGAAACCAGGCATCAAAATCATGCCAGATGCTTCAATAACCTCAGCGCCATCTGAGCTGAGGTTATTGCCAATCTCAGAGATCACCCCATCTTTGATAAGGACATCTGCTGGGCTCGTACCAAGGATGGAACCTGCCTTAATAAGTATTGACTGGCTCATAGCCCTGACTCCTGACTTCCTGCAATAAAGAGATAGAGAATCGCCATTCTGATGGCAACTCCATTGGAAACTTGTTCAACTACTACCGACTGCGGACTATCAGCAACATCAGCTGTGATCTCCAGTCCTCGATTCATCGGACCTGGATGCATAATGATTGAACCCTTTTTAGTCAGGGCTAAGCGCTCTGCGTTGATTCCGAAGAGAGTTGAGTACTCTCTTTCACTTGGGAAGTAGAGGTCGCTCATTCGCTCCTGCTGAATTCGAAGCATAATTACGGCATCAACCGTAGGAATCACCTCTGAAAACTTATGGGAAACCTCAACGCCCCATCGTTCGACTTCATAAGGCAATAGCGTTGGCGGTGCAACAAGAACCACGGTTGCTCCCAATTTCTTCAGAAGCAAAATATTCGACCTCGCAACCCGAGAATGGAGAATATCTCCAACAATTGCAACGCGAATACCAGAGAGATCCCCAGAACCACCTTTGAGGTGCTGGCGAATAGTGAATGAATCTAAGAGAGCCTGACTTGGATGTTCGTGCGTGCCATCTCCTGCATTGATAACAACACCACTCACCCATTTTCCTTGAGCAAGCTGGTGGGCAGCTCCCGATGCAGGGTGTCGAATCACGACAGCATCTGCTCCCATTGCCTGCAATGTCATTGCAGTGTCCTTAAGCGACTCACCTTTACTCAAACTTGAACCTTTTGCAGTGAAGTTAATGACATCTGCAGAGAGTCGCTTTGCAGCAGCTTCAAACGAGATACGAGTTCGTGTGGAGTCTTCTGCGAAGAGATTAACAACTGTCTTTCCGCGCAATGTTGGAAGTTTCTTCACAGGGCCCTCATTGACACGAACCATTTCAAGGGCAGTGTCGAGAATCTCTAAGGCTTGCTCTTTATTTAGGTCGTTGATGGAAAGTAGATGGCGCATCAGAGCACCTGGCCTTCGATGGTAACCTCATCAATGCCATCGCGTTCACTTAGATGGACCTTCACACTTTGTGAGGCGGATGTAGGTAAGTTCTTTCCTACAAAGTCAGCCTTGATTGGCAGTTCTCGATGACCTCGATCGACGAGTACGGCAAGCTGAACCCGCTGTGGTCTGCCAATTTCACCGAGTGCATCTAGTGCACTTCTAATTGTTCTGCCTGAGAAGAGAACATCATCAACCAAAATGACCGTTCTACCTTCAACACCCAATGGAGGGATTTTTGTTTCCATTAAGGCTCGTGGTGCTCGCATACGAAGGTCATCACGGTGGAGGGTGATATCCAGTGCGCCGACCTGCACAGGGGATCCTTCTATCGCTTCAATGGAGGAAGCCAGACGATAGGCGATATCGGCGCCTCGAGTAGGTATTCCTAGAATTGTGATTGATTCTGAACCTGAGTTTCGTTCAAGAATCTCATGGGCAATGCGTGTAATAGCCCTGCCGATATCGGCGGAATTGAGAGCAACGCTCATATAAGGCTCCTTTCCTGCCTCTCTGGACAGGTCGTTAAAGAAGTACGAGGGTGAGGATACCACGGGGCTCCTGTGGATATCGGCAACGCCACAATCGGACCTTCTCTACGCTCTCCTCCATCGTGAAGGGATGGAACCAATGGAGATGGAGAAGGTGTGTGCCGAGAAGCTGCGAGAACTTCGACGGCAAAGGGGTCTAACTTTGGCGCAGTTTTCAGTCCTATCGCAAGGGCGAATCAAGCCTGTTGTACTGGGCTCATACGAGCGAGGCACTCGAGCAATCTCTATAGCAAAACTCCAGTTAGTGGCAGAGATCTATCAGGTGCCTATCCAATATTTCTTTGGAGCATCCAGTACGAAAACCGAGGTTCTCTCCCAAAGGTGGATCATCGATATCAGACGGCTTAAAACGAGCAAGGATTCTGACTCCTTTGCCCAAAACATCATCGCCTATGTTGCAGAGATAGTGCAGCGGCGCAACGACTTCAACGGCGAAGTACTATCTTTAAGAGCGCAGGATCAAGAAAATATCTCGCTCATTACTCGCGCCAATAAAAGTGAAGTTCGTGAGGCCCTCTATTTGCGAGGAATTCTCTATGGCGCTTAACGAGCGATGGATTCCTTAATAGAAGATATCTTCCCAAGCAGACCATGAATAAAAGTTGCTGAATCCTCCGTGGAGAGATCTTTCGCTAAATTTATTGCCTCATCGATAGCGATTCCATCGGCCAGCTCTTCACTCCACACAATTTCAAAGATCCCTAGGCGAACGATATTTCTATCAACGGCAGCCATGCGATCCATATCCCAACCTTGCGCATAGGTGGTGATGAGCTCATCAATCTTGCGCTTATTTGAAGTCACTCCAGTAATTAGTTCACGGGTGAATTCGCGTATAGGACGCGCATCTGGACCCTCTTCGAGCACATCTCTTTGTTCGAGAATGGATGAAGCATCGACTCCTCTAATATCAGACTCGTAGAGAATATCGAGAGCTTGCTTTCTTGCTTTACTGCGTGCAGACACTAGTTAGCGCGACCCAAATATGATCCGTCACGAGTATCAACGAGAACAACCTCATCCTGCTTGATGAAAAGCGGAACCTGAATTTGAATACCTGTTTCAACTGTTGCTGGCTTTGTTCCACCAGATGAGCGATCTCCCTGAAGGCCAGGTTCGGTATAGGTAATCTTCAGAGCAACAGAGGCTGGAAGTTCAATGAATAGTGGATTGCCTTCGTGGATTGCAACGATTGCACCTGTGTTCTCTAGCATGTAGTCAGCCTGATCGCCCACAGTTGCCTGAGAAATAGTCATCTGATCAAAATTCACATCATCCATAAAGACGAAGTCATCTCCCTCTTTGTAGAGGAATGTCATCTCACGCTTTTCAACGATTGCTGTTTCAACTTTAACACCAGCGTTAAATGTCTTATCAACGACTTTGCCAGTCATAACTTGCTTCAACTTTGTTCGAACGAAAGCAGGACCCTTGCCAGGCTTCACATGCTGAAACTCAACTACAGTCCAAAGCTGTCCCTCAATGTCTAGGACCATGCCGTTCTTGAGATCGTTAGTTGTTGCCATCGTTATAACTCCACTTCAAATGCACTGACGACTTTCGTAGGCGCAATAGGCGTGAAGTTTACCCTACTTTGAGACCAACTTTGAGAGAGCGATAAGCGCGAGGCGATAAGAATCGGGACCGAATCCCCCGATGGTTCCGTTAGCAACACCCGAGATAACTGATGTGTGGCGGAACTCTTCACGGCTCAGAGGATTAGATAGATGAACCTCAATGAGTGGCGATTTCACCAACTCTGCAGCGTCACGGATTGCATAAGAATAATGAGTGAAAGCAGCAGGATTGATGATGACTGGCAAATTATGATCTGCAGCTTCATGAAGCCAAGAGATGATTGTTGCCTCATCATCACTCTGTCGAACATCTGCTACAAAACCAACTTCAGAAGCACTTTGCTCAACGAATTCTTTAAGTTGGGGATAAGTGAAATCACCATAGATAGATGAATCGCGGATATCTAACCGAGCAAGATTTGGTCCATTGAGAACTAGTACCTTCATGAGAGAACCTTCTCATATGCAACTCTTAATTGAGCTTCAGTGACACCCTCAACTCTGTCGCACTCACCGATTTCTTTGATAGTCACGAAGCGGATTGAATCCCCACGCGACTTCTTATCTAGTGCCATAGCCGCATAGAGACTCTCCCAATTCGAAGCACCAGGGGTCGAACCAAGAGATGTTGGAAGACCTATGGAGGTGAGAACTTCTCTATGTCGGGCAACAAGTGAGCTCTCCATTACCCCAAGACTATGTGCCAACTCTGCAACAAAGACCATACCAATAGAAACGGCTTCCCCATGGCGAAGTGAATAGTCTGAGACCTTCTCGATAGCATGACCAAAGGTGTGACCGTAATTGAGAATCTCTCTCAGGTTAGACTCTTTAAAGTCTTGGCTGACAACCTTTGCTTTTGTCGATACTGATCTTTCGATCAAATTGGTGACCAAGCTGCGATCGGAACGAATTTGAGAAATGTTCTTACCTTCGATAGCTTCTAGAATCTTCACATCGTCAATAAATCCGCACTTTATTACCTCAGCAAGTCCAGCAGCAAAATCACGATCGGAGAGAGTTTTAAGCCAGCTTGGATCGATGATCACAGCAGATGGCGAATGAAAGGCCCCAATCAAATTCTTTCCGTAGGGAGAGTTGATACCCGTCTTTCCACCAATGGCAGCATCGACCATTCCTGCAAGTGTTGTCGGGATAGCGACCCAATCAATCCCTCTCAGCCAACTTGCCGCAGCAAAACCAGCGACATCAGTGACCGTGCCACCACCGATGGCAACTATCAAATCGGATCGTGTGAAATTCTGCTTCGCAAGCTCACCCCAAATATATGAAATCACTTGAGAGTTTTTGCCGGCTTCCCCGTCAGGAATAGAAATCTTTACTATCTCAGAGGACGAGTGAGTGATGTCAGGAATGTCGCCAGCCATAGCCGCAGATGAGATAACCGCTACGCGATTGCGAGAAGCTAAGTGAGGTGAAAGGTCGCCCTTCCAATCTCCAGTGATTCGCACCGTGTAGTTCTTTTCTGCGGTTATCTTAATTTCAGCCATTGCTATGCCCCTTAACTCTCATATCCAGGGCGAATGCGATCTCCTGCCCAATCTCTTCCACACTCTTTCCATCAACTTCAACTGTGTAGTGAGCCAAACTTTCATATATAGGCGCCCGATCATTCATAAGCGACTGCCATTGAGCGCGTGGACTTCCAATCAATAATGGGCGATCTCTATTAAAACCTACTCTTGATGCTACTGCTGCTAGGGAAATCTTCAAATAGACAATAAACGAACCTGAAGCTCTCAGGGCGGATTGGGCATCAATGGACAAGCACGCTCCCCCACCGAGAGATAAAACAGTCCCATCTTCTAGGAGCGCTGTGCGCAAGATGATTTTCTCCAGCGCTCTAAATGCATCTTCTCCATCTTCAATGAAAATATCTGAGATCTCTCGTCCAGATTGAGAAACAATCATCGCGTCAGTATCTCGTGAAGGTAGAGATAAGTAATCAGAAAGATAGGTGCCAACGGTACTCTTTCCAGAGCCCATAGGACCAATAAGAATTACTCTAGGCGCCATCTCTAAGCCTATTTAAATCGGAGATTTTCCATATAGGAAAGGTAGTTGCGACGAACTTCTTGAACGCTATCGCCACCAAACTTCTCTAGGACTGCTTCAGCCAATACAAGAGCTGCCATCGCTTCACCAACTACTCCTGATGCAGGGACAGCACAAACATCAGAACGCTGATTAATTGCCTTTGCAGCTTCTCCTGTTTTCACATCGACGGTATCAAGTGCTTTTGGAACTGTCGAGATTGGTTTCATAGCAATCGAAACACGAAGAACTTCACCGTTGGACATTCCTCCTTCAGTGCCGCCCGCACGGTCTGTGCGACGGTGCAGAGCGCCGTCTGCGCCTCTCTCAATTTCATCATGAGCGACAGAGCCGCGACGAGCAGCGCTCTTAAAGCCATCACCGATTTCAACACCCTTGATCGCCTGAATGCCCATCATCGCACCTGCAAGGCGGGCATCAAGTCGTCGATCCCAATGGACATGCGACCCAAGACCAGGTGGCAAGTTGTAAGCAAGAATCTCGCAGACACCTCCTAAAGTGTCGCCATCAGAATGTGCACTTTCAATCTCTGCAATCATCTTCTCAGATGTCGGTACATGCCAACACCGCACGGGATTTTCATCGATGGTATTCATGTCAGTTGGGTGTGGCAAATCCAAACCTTCTGGGATTGAAACAGATCCAATGGAAGTTACATGACTAAAAATTTCGATGCCAACTGATTGCTTCAGGAAAGCTCGCGCAATAGCACCAAGCGCAACTCGCGCAGCAGTCTC
>JACCDM010086725.1_pt1 | contig 29312 bp, 24 predicted proteins | sample 7445851 | NCBI WGS metagenome assembly JACCDM01 (sample SAMN15323438, study PRJNA562643) | freshwater metagenome | isolation source: river surface water | place: USA:Blue River Watershed | collected 2017-08-16
CAAAGAATAGCCCTTTAATACCTTTTGTTTCAAGGCTCGGATACAGGCCTCTAGGGTCAAAGTAATCATATTCAATGGCGTAGCCAGGGCGAACAATCATTGCATGCTCCAAGCCCCGAATACTTCGAACCAAGTCCCACTGAACATCAAAAGGCAGACTGGTTGATATGCCATTTGGATAAAACTCGTTTGTTGTGAGCCCTTCAGGCTCTAAAAAAATTTGATGACTCTCTTTTGAAGCAAATCTGTGGATCTTATCTTCAATAGAAGGGCAATAGCGGGGGCCAACACCCTCGATAACGCCTGTATACATGGGCGAACGATCTAAGCCCCCACGAATAATGTCATGTGTTTGCTTGTTTGTATGGGTAATCCAGCATGGCAACTGCTTTGGATGAAACTCAGGTCGACCCAAATATGAGAAGACAGGTAGGGGATCTAAATCACCCGGCTGCTCCTGCATGACAGAAAAATCAATTGTTCGACCATCAATTCTTGGGGGGGTGCCTGTTTTCAGCCGCCCCTGAGGCAACTGCAACTCTTTCAATCTAGCAGACAATCTAATAGCAGCGGGATCGCCAGCACGTCCGCCGGAATGATTATCCAAACCAACGTGAATCTTGCCGTCCAAGAATGTTCCAGCAGTTAAAACCACCTTAGAGGCAAAAAAGCTAAGCCCCAATTGCGTTGTGGCGCCACAAACCTCATCACCCTTAACAATTAGATCATCGACAGCCGCCTGGAATATTGTTAGATTTTCTTGGTTTTCAAGCTTACTGCGCATAGCAGTTTTATATAGCGCTCGATCAGCCTGGGCACGGGTAGCTCTAACCGCCGGCCCTTTGCTTGAGTTAAGAATTCTAAATTGAATACCAGCGGCGTCAGTGACCTCGGCCATGGCGCCGCCCAAAGCATCAAGCTCTTTGACCAAATGCCCTTTGCCGATACCGCCAATAGAGGGGTTACAGCTCATTGCGCCAAGTGTTTCAATGCTATGCGTCAAAAGAAGCGTGCGGCAACCCATGCGTGCGGAAGCCAAGGCAGCCTCAGCGCCAGCATGTCCACCACCAATAACCATCACGTCAAATTTAACTGAAAATTCCATAGAAAATCACCAAGCTAGGGGAGGGGATGATATCACCCTCAGGAAAACGGCTCAATCACTAATTAAGTTGTTTGGTTTCACGTGAAACCAAACTTTGACTAAAGCAGCCTATATCAATGGGCCAAAATATTTATAAGCATCTAGGCTTGTTTTAAGAATTAAAGCTCCAACCACGCCAATAAAGATCTTTCGGACAAATCCATTTCCATAGCGAAGAGCGTATCCCGAGCCAACAATGCTACCCAAGATATTCAATAACATCATTACAAATCCCAAAAACCAATCAACATGGCCAAAGGATGCAAAAAGAATAATGGCCGCCAAATTAGTTGTGGCGTTAACTAATTTAGTGGCAGCGGAGGCATGCAAAAAGTCAAAGCCAAAAAGACGAACAAAGCCTATCAGTAAGAAGCTACCGGTTCCTGGGCCAAAAAAACCATCATAAAACCCAATGCCACCACCCATCAAAAGTGCTTGGCTAATTTTTCTATTGCTTGAGCTTGGCGGCACATGAGCAGCGCCAAGGGCTGGCTGCATAACTGTATAGATCAACAAAGCCAAAAGAATGAGGGGCAAGAGGGCTCGAAAGACATCCAAAGACACATTGCGCACCACTGCGGCACCGGCAAAAGACCCAAGAAATGCGGCCAATATCGCAGGAATTATGATGAAATAAGGTAATTTAACTGATTTTAAGTATCTTTTAGCGGCAATTAGCGTTCCGCCGATGGATGCCAGCTTATTTGTGCCCAACAATGTTGCAGGGCTAGCATTTGGATAAAGGGCGAAAAGAGATGGGACTTGAATAAGTCCACCACCACCAGCAACTGAATCAACAAAACCTGCACCTGCGGCCGCAACTAAAAGCAGCCAAGTTGACCAATGGTAAAAATCTGCTTCTATCAAGATGCTTTTTGGAGCAACAAACGCGCAATTTTTTCTGCGATCATCATCGTCGGTGCGGCCGTATTGCCAGATGTAATTGTTGGCATAACGCTAGCGTCAACTACCCTTACACCCTCAACCCCAATCACCTTTAACTCAGAATCAACAACAGCCGTTGGGTCATCCTCTTTACCCATCTTACAAGTGCCCACTGGATGGAAAATTGTTGTCCCAATATCAGCCACTTGCTTTAAGAGCTCATCCGTTGCAACAAATTGCTTACCCGGTTTAAATTCTTCCGCTTGAGCATCTGCAAACGCTGGCTGATTAAGAATTTTTCTTGTTAGAGCAACTGACTCAAGTGCGATCTGGCGATCTAGCTCAGTAGACAAATAATTAGGGTTAATGATTGGCTGAGCATCAACATCGCTGGAAGAAATATGAACGGATCCGCGTGAACTTGGTCGCAAATTACAGATGCTGGCCGTGAAAGCATTGAACTTATGTAGCGGCTCGCCAAACTTATCTAGTGATAAAGGCTGAACATGATATTGAACGTTAGGGCGATCTTGCGAATCTGAAGAACATGCAAATGCTCCAAGCTGCGATGGCGCCATTGACATAGGGCCCTTGCGAGTAAAAATAAACTGCAATGCAATTGCCAACTTACCCCACCAATGGGCGGCAATAGTATTCAAGGTTCTAAAACCCTTCACCTTATAAACCATTCTGATTTGCAAATGGTCCTGTAAATTTTCGCCAACACCCGGCAGATGCTTAACAGTTGAAATGCCTAAACCTGCTAACAACTCACTATTACCAATACCTGAGCGCTCTAATATTTGAACACTTCCAATAGCGCCGGCAGATAGTAAAACTTCTTTTGTAATCGACGCTGTATGTGTTTTGCCACCACCATGAAAATGAATGCCCGTGCACTTCAAACCATCAAAGGTCAATTTTTCAATTGTTGCGCCAGTAATGAGCGTTAGGTTTTCTCTTCGTGCTGCAGGTTTAATAAACGCTCTGGCAGCATTCAAGCGCCAACCATTTTTCTGCGTTACATCAAAATATGAAACGCCAAGATTATTACCGCGATTAAAGTCACCTGTACTTGGGATTCCTGCTTCATTAGCGGCCGCTTTAAAAGTGTCTAAAACTTTCCAACTAATTCGCTGCTTCTCGACACGCCACTCGCCACCAGCACCATGAAATTCATTGGCACCACCATAGTAGTCTTCAATACCTTTAAAGTGGGGCAGCACTGCATCCCAGCGCCAAGAGTGATCGCCAGTTGCGCTAGCCCAATTATCATAATCCTGAGACTGCCCGCGCATATAAATCATGCCGTTGATAGAGGATGAACCGCCTAAAATTTTGCCTCGTGGATACAACAAGCTTCGGCCATTTAATGCTGCCTGCGGCGTTGTTTTAAACATCCAATCTGTTTTGGGATTATTAATGCAGTACAAATATCCAACAGGGACATGAACCCAAACATAGTCGTCTTTTGCGCCAGCATCGATTAATAAAACTCTAATTTTTGGATTTTGCGTTAAACGATTAGCCAGTACACATCCTGCGCTACCTGCCCCAACGATGATGTATTCATACTCACCATGATCAACTGAATTACTAGCGTCCGTCATTTTCATTCCTATGTGATAGGTAGCTATTCCAGGCTAACCGTTCTTTTTCGTTTAAGCCCTCAAGAGGGATTCTCTGAGATGACTGAATAATCATTAATGCATATGGCTTGGCCAATGTTGACGCCTCCCCACAGAGCTCTAAAGACTCACCTGCCGAAGGTGACCTATCCCGCCAAAAATTAATGGCAGCTTCAAGCTCTTGGATAGAAATAAACAACATTTGTTCTGATTAATTTGCCAACATAGTGCCGCGGCACTTTTTACTACCGCAACGACACTCATATTCCTTTTTAACGGCCTTGGTAATTTTTCCCTCTAATTGCAAACCATAGTCGTAAAAAAGTTCATCACCAGCATTAATTGTTTTCTTGGCATAAAGAAAAACGCGGGTTCTTTTTCCGGCATCTTCTTCTAAGGCTTCGCAGTTCGGCTGACATGAATGGTTAATCCACATTGAGTCATTTCCACCGTATTTCGCATCTAGGGCGCTACCATCCTCTAAGCCAAAATAGAAGGTATGGTTAGGTTGGCTGGGATCATGCGGATGTCTCTCTTGCGCAATCTCCCAGCTAATATGCTCGCCGGTGTATTCAATAATCTTTTTGCCCTTTGGAATTACCTCAAGAGCAAAAACTCCCTTACCGTGAATCTTTGAATCTTTTACCTTAATGAGCTTGCTGACATTGTTTTTTTTAGACATCAATATTTCTAGCAATTAAGGCGTTTGTCTCAATAAATGCACGACGAGGTTCAACTTCATCACCCATTAAAGTTGTAAAGACCTGATCTGCTGCAATAGCATCTTCAATCTGGACTCTTAACAAAGTTCTTGTATTGGTGTCCATGGTTGTTTCCCAAAGCTGCTCTGGGTTCATCTCGCCAAGACCCTTATAACGCTGACGGCTAACGCCACGCTCAGCTTCTGCTAACAACCATTCCATTGCCTCGCGGAAATCCTTAACGTTAGCTTCCTTAACATTTTTATCAGGATCGCCACGCTTAACTGTTGCACCAGAACCCAAAACATTCGTTAGTGCTGCAGAAGCCTTCTCTAAAATCTCGTAATCAGCGCCGTGAACAAAATCAGAATCAATGATTGATAACTTTGTGTTGCCGTGAACTTGACGAGAAATCATCAAACGGAATCGCTCAGTACGCTCATCTTTTTGAACAATGATTTGTGGCTTAACTATTTTGTCTGTTTGTTTAGCAAAGTATTCGCTTAACTCTGCGGCAGATTTGCTTGCGCTGGCCTCAGTGTCTAAGTTCAAGCGAACGCCATTTGCAATTGCTCGCAAAGATCCTTCATCCATGCTTCTTGATAGACGATCAACAATACTTTGTATTGTCTGATAGTCAGAAGATAGGCTTGTTAAGCGCTCGTTATCAATTAACTTGCCATCAGCAAGCACAATCGTTGCGTTTTCTAATGCTAGGTTAAGAAGATAGGCGTTTAGTGCAACATCATCTTTAATATATTGCTCATTCTTGCCCTGCTTAACTTTGTACAAAGGTGGTTGGGCGATATAAATATGGCCGCGCTCAACCAACTCTGGCATTTGACGATAGAAGAATGTAAGTAATAAAGTTCTAATGTGGCTTCCGTCAACGTCCGCGTCGGTCATGATAATGATGCGGTGATAACGTAATTTATCGGCGTTGTACTCTTCCTTGCCAATACCAGTACCTAAGGCTGTGATTAAAGTAACAACCTCTTGGCTGCTCAACATTTTGTCAAAGCGAGCCTTTTCTACGTTAAGGATTTTTCCTTTAAGCGGCAAAATTGCTTGGAATTTTCTATCACGCCCTTGTTTTGCTGAGCCACCCGCTGAGTCGCCCTCGACAATGAATAATTCAGAATTAGCTGGGTCTTTTTCTTGGCAATCTGCCAACTTGCCGGGCAAACCTAAACCATCTAAAAGACCCTTGCGGCGAGTCATGTCTCTAGCTTTTCTCGCTGCTTCCCGCGCACGAGCTGCTTCAATAATCTTCGCACAAATAATCTTTGCGTCTTGAGGATTTTCCTGAAGATAGTCGGTTAACAATGTGCTGACAATTTCTTCCACTGGACCGCGTACTTCGCTAGACACCAACTTATCTTTTGTTTGGCTTGAGAACTTTGGCTCAGGAACCTTAACTGAAAGAACGCAAGTTAAGCCCTCGCGCATATCGTCGCCAGTTATTTCAACTTTTGCTTTTTTCGCTAACTCTTCTTCATCAATATATTTATTGATAACTCGAGTCATTGCAGCACGCAAACCTGTTAAATGTGTGCCGCCATCTCTTTGTGGAATGTTGTTTGTGAAGCAAAGAACCTGCTCATTAAAACCATCATTCCACTGCATTGCAACTTCTGCAGTAATTGTTCCGCCTAAATCTGATGGGCGCTCACCTTCTGCATAGAAAATATTTGGGTGCAGTACAGTTTTGCTCTTGTTAATGTAATCAACAAAACCTTTGACGCCACCTGAGAACGCAAAGTTTTCTTCTTTACCTGATCGTTGATCGATCAAACGAATATGAACGCCGTTATTTAAGAAAGAAAGCTCTCTGATACGTTTTGAAAGAATTTCGTAGTGATACTCAACGTTTCCGAAAATCTCTACATCAGCTAAAAAGTGAACCTCTGTTCCACGTTTATCTGTATCACCAATCACTTTGATTGGTGAAGTCATATTGCCGGCTTCTTCTACAAGCTCTCGGTTTTGAACAACGCCGCGCGCAAATTCCATGAAATGCACTTTGCCATCACGTTTAACCGTTAAGCGTAACCATTTTGATAAAGCGTTAACGCAACTGACACCTACACCATGTAAACCGCCAGAAACTTTATAACTGTTTTGGTCAAATTTACCGCCAGCATGAAGCTCCGTCATCACAATTTCTGCAGCGCTTCGTTTTGGATCGTGTTTGTCGTCGTATTTAATACCTGTTGGAACACCACGACCGTTATCGATAATAGAAATTGAATTATCAGTGTGGATTGTGACTGTAATTTCTGAACAGTGACCAGCTAATGCTTCATCAATTGAGTTATCTAAAACTTCAAAAACTAAATGGTGTAAACCTGTTCCATCGGATGTATCACCGATGTACATACCAGGTCTTTTACGAACAGCTTCAAGACCCTCTAGGATCTGAATCGATGATGCACCGTATTGTTGTTCTTGTGGATTTGCTTCAACAGTCATTGATATTCTTTTCTTATAAAACTATTAAATGCGCATTGGCATTACTACGTACTTGAAACCTTCTTGTTCTGGCAAAGTAATTACAGCACTGCTGTTAGAGTCGCCCAAACTAATTTGAATTGATTCATTTTTTAAATTTGCTAAAACATCTAACAAATAAGACACGTTAAAACCAATATCAATCTTGTCGCCAGCGTATTGGGTTTCAATGTCCTCTTGCGCTTCTTCTTGTTCTGCGTTTGTAGATTGAATTGTTAAGCAGTTATCAGAAAGAACACAACGAACACCCTTAAATTTATCAGTCGTCAAAATAGCGGCTCTTTGTAATGATGATTGCAAAGCTTCACGACTAACAACTAATGTGTTGTTTTGACCTTTTGGAATAACTCTCTGGAAATCTGGGAACTTACCTTCAACTAATTTCGAAAGTAATTCAACATTTCCAAAATTGAATTTAACTTGATTGTTTGCTAAAGAAACAATCACTGGCTCATCTGAGTCTTCTAACAAATGTTGTAACTCAAGAATTGTTTTTCTTGGAATGATGACTTCTTGTTTCTGGCCATTACCCGTTGGTGCTTTATCTAAATCTACGTGGCTATAAGCAAGACGATGACCATCAGTGGCTACAGCCATAATTCTTTGGTTATCTAAAACAAACAACATTCCGTTTAAGTAATAACGAATATCTTGTTGTGCCATAGCAAAGTGAACTTGACTGATCAATTGCTTCAATGATTTTTGTGACATCTCCCAACTTGCGGAAACATCAGTTGATTCAGACATGATCGGAAATTCATTTGCAGCCAAAGTTTGTAAAGTAAAACGACTCTTTCCACTTTGAACAACCATCTTGCTATCTTTTAGAGAAAGGTTCAATGGACCCTCTGGTAAAGCACGAAGAATATCGACGAGTTTTCTTGCACCAACTGTTGTACTGACGTTATCTGCACCAACACCAAAGTCGGCATGCGTTGTTATTTGGATTTCAATATCTGTTGAAATTAAAGAAACAGTGTTTCCATTTTTCTTAAACAATAAGTTTGCCAAAATTGGTAATGTGTGACGACGTTCAACAATACCGCTAACTAATTGAAGTGGCTTTAATAGTTTGTCTCTTGATGTACTGACCAGATCCATGGCTCTTATTCCTGTATTTGTTTATATGTATATATATTTATAGTAGTAGTTAATAAAGCAGCTAAATTCTGTGGATAACTAAAAAAACATTTATTAATCATCATTTTACATTCATTAAAACCTTGTGGATATCTTTTGAATAGCCTATGGATAAAGTTTAATAACTTTTACTCTTTTCATGAGATTGATACATTGTCCACAATCTATCAACACACTATTCAAGTACTTATTCCCACGGTTATACATAAGATATCAACAACCTTTTCCACAAGCTGAACTTAGTTTTTAAGAGACTGTTCAAGCACGTGAAGTTCGTGATTTAACTGGTTGTCTCTCGATCTTTCTTCAGTAATTTTTCGTACAGCATGCAAAACAGTTGTGTGATCCCTACCCCCAAAAAGCTCACCTATTTCAGGAAGGCTTTTTTGGGTTAATTCTTTAGCAATATACATTGCTATTTGTCTCGGCCTAGCAATATTAGCAGGTCGTTTTTTAGAGTACATATCTGCCACTTTTATGTTGTAAAAGTCAGCAACAGTCTTTTGAATGTTTTCAACAGAGATTTGTCTGTTTTGAACAGACAAAAGATCCTTTAAAGCCTCCCTGGCAACATCAATAGTGATTTCTTTGCCATGGAATCGAACGTATGCAAGGATCTTTCTGAGTGCTCCCTCAAGCTCGCGTACGTTGGATCTCAAGTGTTTAGCAACAAAAAAAGCGACGTCTTCAGTTAACGGTAATCCCTCTGATAAAGCCTTCTTCATTAAGATGGCTACGCGCATTTCAAGTTCAGGAGGCTCAATGGCTACAGTTAATCCAGAGTCAAAACGTGAAATCAAACGGTCATCAATGCCAGAAATTTCTTTTGGATAAGTGTCGCTCGTCATAATGACTTGAGACTTGTTCGCCGTAAGCGCTTCAAAGGCATAGAAAAACTCTTCTTGTGACCTTGGTTTGCCAGCAAAAAATTGAATATCGTCAATCAATAGTAAATCTAGTGAGTGGTAATACTGCTTAAACTTATCAAAGGACTTTTGTTGATAAGCTTTAACCACATCAGATACATATTGTTCTGCGTGTATGTAACGAATTTTTGCTTTTGGCTTTTCTTGAAGTAAGTGATTGCCAATTGCATGAATAAGGTGAGTTTTACCCAAACCCACACCACCATATAGATACATGGGGTTATAGGAAGAGCCTGGGTTGTTTGCAACCTGAATGGCCGCGGCGCGAGCCAATTGGTTTGCTTTACCAGTTACAAAACTGTCAAACGTTAAGCTGGGGTTTAGTCTGGAGCGACCATCAATACCAATACTAGGAACTTCAGTAGTTTCATCAGATGTGTCGTTTGAGGAAATGGCCGTGGTTTTTTCTAAGCCCTCAACTAAAAATTCAGTTTGTTTATCTTCAGTATTAAGAAGTTTAATTTTTGGATCTAAAACCCATTCAACAGTAACGGGGCGACCAAAATAACTTTGAGACAATTCAATAAACCTTTGATTAAATTGGTTTTTTGCCCAATCTAATTTAAATCGATTGGGGGCAGCCAATGATAGAGTGTTGTCTGTATCATTGAAGCTGAGGGCAAATAACGGCTTGATCCAGGTCTTAAATTGTTGCGGAGAAAGCTCCTTAGAGAAGGAACTTGTTACAAACTCCCAAAATGCCTCAAGGTTGTTATTTGTCGTTAAAACGGAATTTATCAAAGTATTCATATTCACAAATTGATTGTAGTTCCTCTTAAAAGTTATCCACAAAGGATAAGTCGGTGGATAAGCTGTGGATAACTTGTTGATAAGTGAGAAAATTTATAAAAAACAACAAGATAGTATTGTGAATAAAAATATATTCTGTAAATATCTATTGACGACCCTTGTTAAAAAAGAGAGAATCTAAGGTTAGCTAGGAAATAATTATGAAACGTACATATCAACCGTCAGTAACCCGTCGTAAACGTACCCATGGTTTTCGTGTTCGCATGAAAACTAAAGGTGGACGCCATGTATTGAATGCGCGCCGTGCCAAAGGACGTAAACGCCTCGCTGTTTAAGCAACAGCTAGATCAAGAAAACTGTAGAGCGAGCATGTCATTGCCTCGCTCTACACGTCTTTCTGATCCTGGAGTAATACGAAAAGTATTAGCTCAAAGACCCAAAACAACAAAATATATAGCCGCACATCTTCTTGGTGAAGAGGGCGTTGGTTTCGCTTTAACTGTACCTAAAAAATTGGCAAAAAGAGCCGTTGATAGAAACAGAATTAAGCGTTTAATGCGTGAAATTTATAGAAGCTCACCCGTTTTAACCAATCAACAATTGGTTGTTTTGCGTCTAAGAAAGAAAATTGGCGACAAGACTAAAAACAGACTAAGGGATTCAGAGCGAAAAGAAATTCGTTCAGAGTTGCAAAGTTTGGCGCAAGGCAAATGATTTCAAAATTGCTTCAAGGCTTGGTGAGGCTTTATCAGATTACCTTAAGCCCTTACTGGGGGGCGCAATGCCGTTTTTATCCAACTTGCTCATGCTATGCCTTAGAAGCCTTGAAACAACACGGAGCAATGAGAGGGGGCTTCCTCTCATTATGGCGACTATTTAGGTGTCATCCGTGGGCAAAGGGAGGGGTAGATCCCGTTCCCGAAAAGAAGGCTAAGAAATAGCTTCTCACACTACAATTCACCCTTACTCTAATTAATATAGAAAACAAGCAATGGACATTAGAAAAACGCTACTTTGGGCAATCTTTACTATTTCAGCAATCTTGCTATTTGATAGTTGGCAAAAGCATAGTGGCCAGCCATCTTTGTTTTCTCCGAGCCCAGCTAAAGAAGCCGCAGTAATTGCACCAGCCGCAGGTAATAAAGATTTACCAAAACCAGTTGGCGCAACTAACGCCGCACCAACCGTCATGGCAACTCAGAAAACAGGTGAGATCATCACTCTAAAGAATGATGTTTTAGAGTTAGAGATTGATACGCTTGGTGGCGCAGTTGTTAAGGCGCGTCTTCTAAAGCATTTGGAAGAAGATAAATCGCCCGTCTTGTTATTTGATCGCAGCAAAGAACGTCAGTACTTTGCCAGAACTGGATTGGTAGCGGCGTCAGGTCTTGAATTACCAAACCATACTCAAGTATTTACTGCCGCTAAAAATAGCGCAACTAATTCGATTGTTTTAACAGCCGAAAAAAATGGCGTTCGCTTAGAAAAAACATACACGCTCAATAAAGACTCTTATGTTGTTGATGCAAAGCACGTGATTAAAAACATCAGTGCGCAAAACTTAGAAGCAACCTTATACGCAGAAATCGTTCGCGATGGCGGTAGACCTTCATTCAACGGAAAAGTTGAAGAAAGTTCTTTTTACAGCACCTTTACCGGCCCGGCCGTTTATACAGAGGCTGATAAATTTAATAAAGTTGAATTTACCGATATTGAAAAAGGTAAAGCTAAGATTCCTGGAACACAGGTTCCTGGCCAGGCAGCTTGGGTTGCAATGATTCAGCACTACTTTACTTCTGCGTGGATTCCTTCAACAACATATCAAAAAGATCTATATGTTGAAATGTTAGAAAAGAATCAGTACCGCGTAGGGGTTAAATCAAAACTAGACGCCTTAGGCGTTGGCCAAGAAAAAACAGAGGCGCTTAAATTATTTGTTGGCCCTCAAGAAGAAAAGGTTTTAGAAAATATCGCCCCGGGTCTTGAGTTGGTTAAAGACTATGGCTGGTTAACTATTTTGGCAAAACCAATTTTCTGGCTGTTAGAGAAAATTCATGGCGTTGTAAATAACTGGGGTTGGGCGATTATTTTATTAACCGTTTTAATCAAGTTGGTGTTCTTCCCATTGTCAGCCGCAAGCTATAAATCAATGGCCAGAATGAAAGAAGTGCAGCCAAGACTTTTAGAAATGAAAGAGCGCTACAAAGGCGAGCCACAAAAATTGAATCAAGCGATGATGGAAATGTATCGCAAAGAAAAGATCAACCCATTGGGCGGTTGCTTTCCTGTTCTGATTCAGATTCCAGTTTTCATTGCTTTGTATTGGGTATTGTTGGCGTCTGTAGAGATGCGCGCAGCACCTTGGGTGGGTTGGATTGAAGACTTATCAAAACCAGACACATTGTTTGGTGTCTGGCTTGGTGCGCCAATTGGTTTGCTGCCAATTTTGATGGCCGTGTCGATGTTTATTCAAACTAAATTAAACCCAACGCCACCGGACCCAATTCAAGCGAAGTTAATGATGTTGATGCCAATCGCATTCTCATTCATGTTCTTCTTCTTCCCTTCAGGTTTGGTGCTTTACTGGGTTGTGAATAACGTTTTATCTATTGCACAGCAATGGCAAATTAATAAAATTTACGGCGGCAGTAAAAAACCAGCATAAGTATGACCGCGCAACGTGACCCTATTATTGCTTTAGCAACCGCGAAGGGTCGCGCCAGCGTTGGCATTATTCGTTTATCCGGCAAAGGGGTCTTACAAATAAGTAAGGCCCTTTGTCATTTGGATTTGGCGCCGCGTTATGCAACTTTAATAAAGTTCGAAGACAGCAATGGTGAATTGATTGATGAGGGCTTGGCCATTTTGTTTCCCGGACCTCATTCTTATACTGGCGAAGATGTTCTTGAATTGCAATGTCACGGTAGCTCCGCGGGCTTAAGCTTGTTAATGGATCACTGTTTGAAATTAGGCCAGCAATTTCAATTGCGTTTAGCTCAGCCGGGAGAGTTCACTGAGAGAGCGTTTTTAAATGGAAAAATCGACCTAGCGCAAGCAGAGGCAATTGCAGATCTTATTGATGCGAGCAGTGCTCTTGCCGCAAAAAGTGCCGCAAAATCCTTAAAGGGTGATTTTTCTAAAAAGATTGATGTATTTTTGCAAGCGCTTATAGAGTTACGCGCTTTGACAGAGGCCACTTTAGATTTTCCTGAAGAAGAAATCGACTTTATCGAGCAGCATGACGTGTTCCGTCGACTTGAAAAAATCTTATTGAACATCCAGGAAGTAAAAAAATCGGCCCAACAGGGATCCATCATTCGAGATGGTCTAACAATTGTTTTAGTCGGTCAGCCTAACGTTGGCAAAAGCTCATTGATGAATGCGTTGGCTGGCGAAGAGGTGGCCATCGTGACTGACGTGGCAGGAACAACTCGCGATCGCCTGAAAGAAACAATTCAAATCGATGGTATCCCTTTGCATATTATTGACACGGCTGGGCTACGTGAGACAGTCGATAGTGTTGAGCAAATTGGCATTGAAAGAACTTGGAAATCTGTTGAGCAGGCAGACTTGGTATTGCACCTCATGGATGCAAGTCATGGATCGACTATTTCAGATACTGACCAAATGCTGATTGAGAAGATTCAACAGGTGGCCGCTAAGAAGGTGCCTATTAGAATTATTTGGAACAAAATTGATCAATGTTCCATGGCTCAAACCCCAGATGCTACTCATTTTTATGTATCCGCAAAAACCGGGCAAGGGTTAGATCTATTAAAACAAGAGCTGCTTGCGGTTGCTGGTTGGCAACCCGAATCAGAGGGTGGCATCTTGGCAAGAAAGCGACATATAGAAGCTTTATTTGAAGCTGAGACACACATCCAGGCATCTTTACAGTTATTAAAAGAACAGTCCTATTCAGTGGAGCTCGCAGCCGAAGAAATGCGTCTTGCGCAAGAGGCGCTATCCAAGATAACAGGACAGTTTTTGCCAGACGATTTACTTGGCAAAATTTTCAGCACCTTCTGTATCGGCAAATAACCCCCATGCAATTTGATCAAGTTGTTTTGGCTGGCGGCGGAAATCGTTGTTGGTGGCAGGCAGGTTACTGGCACGTTTTAAATGAACACGCTCCTCAACAACCTAAAAGAATAGTCGCCATTAGCGCGGGCGCGGCAACCGCATGTCTTTTATATGCCCGACCGGGCCAAGAAGGTGCACAGTGGGGGCTTGATTACTACGCTAAGGCTTTGGCAGATGTTCATCAAAATGCTAACTGGGGAAACCTATTTAGTTCTGAGCCAGTCTTTCCTCATCATCGCTTATATCGAGCCGCACTCACCAATATGTTGGGAGAGGGTTTTGCACGTCTAAAAACGGCTCCAGAAATTATGGTGGGCCTTGCTCAAATACCCCCATGGCTTGGCCCTAAATCAGCTGTAGCTTTGGGGTTAGCCATCTATAACTTGGAAAAATATTTTAAGAAGAGTTTGCACCCTGTTTTAGGAAAAAAACTAGGATTTCAACGCATCTTTGTTCCCGCTCAGGCCTGTCAAGATTTGGGGGAGTTGGTGGAGTTAATCCTTCAATCATCTTGTACCCCGCCCTTTACTCCCGTCATGCGTCGAAACGGATTAACAGTTTTAGATGGTGGGCTTGTTGATAACGTGCCAATTGATGGTTTGTTGCCATCGCCGCCCGGTGAAAAGCCTCAAGAAGTATTGGTATTGCTGACACGACGTTATCCATATCCCGATTACTTTGTTCGAGAGCTTCCTGGGTTGCGATTGAGCTATGTTCAACCAAGGAGCCCCATTAAAATCTCAAGTTGGGACTATTCTCATCAGGCCCTAATGCCAGTTGCCTACCAACAAGGGCGAGAAGATGCAAAAAATGCCATTTTTAACAGGATTTTTTCAAGTTAACGGCGGCATGCGGGTTTCCGGGCAGGATGCCTGTTTGTAAGGCTAAAAGCGGTGCCAAGTGGTATCCTTACGGTATTCCAATCACACTAAACTAACCATGAATCAACCTACGATGAAGGGCGTGGCCACCTTAAACGTGCCATCTTATGTTAAACATCAGAAACTAATTGATTGGGTAGCCGAAATAGCTGCCCTTACACAGCCAGATAGCGTTTATTGGTGTGATGGCTCCCAGGAAGAGTATGACCGCCTTTGCGCCAATATGGTTGAAGCCGGAACGTTAAAAAAGCTAAATCCAGCTAAAAGAAAAAATTCATACTTAGCGTGCTCTGATCCAAGCGACGTTGCTCGCGTAGAAGATCGTACTTACATTTGTTCTGCTAAAAAAGAAGATGCTGGTCCAACAAATAACTGGATGGACCCAGCTGAAATGAGAACTACTCTTCAGCCATTATTTACTGGTTGTATGAAGGGTAGAACTTTGTATGTGGTTCCATTCTCAATGGGCCCATTAGGATCGCCAATTGCTCACATTGGTGTTGAGCTTTCAGACAGCCCATACGTTGCTATCAATATGCGTGTTATGACACGCATGGGCAAAGGCGTATTTGATGTATTGGGTACTGATGGTCCGTTTGTACCTTGTGTTCACACAGTTGGTAAGCCATTAGAAGCCGGCGAAAAAGATGTTGCGTGGCCTTGCAATACAACTAAGTACATCGTGCACTATCCAGAGACTCGTGAAATTTGGTCATACGGTTCAGGTTACGGTGGCAATGCTTTATTAGGTAAGAAGTGTTTTGCTCTTCGTATTGCATCAACCATGGGCCGTGATCAAGGCTGGTTAGCTGAGCACATGTTGATCTTGGGTGTAACTTCACCAGAAGGTAAAAAGTATCACGTAGCGGCAGCTTTCCCATCAGCTTGCGGCAAAACAAACTTTGCTATGTTGATTCCACCGCAAGGTTTCCAGGGTTGGAAAGTAACAACAATTGGTGACGATATTGCTTGGATCAAGCCACGTAAAGATGCATCTGGCCAAACGCGTTTATTCGCGATTAACCCAGAAGCTGGCTATTTCGGCGTTGCCCCAGGCACAAACACATTAACCAATGCGAACTGCATGGCCTCATTGAATGAAAACGTTATCTTCACCAACGTTGCATTAACTGATGATGGTGATGTTTGGTGGGAAGGTATGACAGATAAAGCCCCTGATCATTTAATTGATTGGCAAGGCAAGGATTGGACTCCTGCAGATGGCGCAAATGGTCGCAAAGCATCCCATCCTAATGCTCGCTTTACTGTAGCGGCAACCAATAATCCGGTGATCGATGCTGAGTGGAACAATCCAGATGGCGTTGCTATCGATGCATTTATTTTCGGTGGTCGTCGTTCAACAACTGTTCCGCTTGTTACGGAAGCGCGTAACTGGGTTGAGGGCGTGTATATGGCTGCAACAATGGGCTCAGAAACAACGGCTGCTGCTGCTGGTCAGCAAGGCGTTGTTCGTCGTGATCCATTTGCAATGTTGCCATTTGCTGGTTACAACATGAGTGACTATTTCCAACACTGGTTGGATATGGGCAAGAAGCTATCTGCTGAAGGCGCTAAGTTGCCAAGCATTTACTGTGTTAACTGGTTCCGCAAAGATGAGGCTGGTAAGTTTGTTTGGCCTGGCTACGGCGAAAATATGCGTGTTTTAGCCTGGATGTTAGAGCGTATTGAAGGTAAGGCTCAAGGCCAAGAAAATATTTTTGGTACAACACCAACCCATTCAGATCTTAACTGGACTGGCTTGAATTTCAGTACAGAGCAATTTGACAAAGTAACGTCTATTGATAAGGCTGCTTGGAATGATGAAATGAAGTTGCATGATCAATTATTTGAGCAACTTTCATATCACTTGCCAAAAGAGCTTGTTGAAACTAAGAAGGCCTTAGAGGCTCGCTTGGCTGGATAAGCTTAATAGCTCCGTAGGAAAAAAAGCCCCTTAAGAAATTAAGGGGCTTTTTGTTTGTCTCTAAGATTTCAAAAAATAATTAGTGAGATCTTGGCATCATATTTGCAGGATTAATATGAGCGCCTGCACGAATAACTTCGTAATGCAGGTGCGGGCCTGATGATCTGCCTGTGTTACCCACCTTGGCAATCAAGTCACCCTTTTTGACTGTCTGCCCGGTTCTTACCAGTAATTGGCTGGCATGGGCATAACGTGTTTTAAATCCTTCAGCGTGGTTAATCTCAACCACGTTGCCATATTGAGAGTCCCAGCCAGCACGACTGACAACACCATTTGCTGAGGCAATGATTGGCGTGCCAACCGGCGCAGCAAAGTCCAGACCTTCATGTTTAGCCATGGCTTGCGTGAAAGGGTCAATTCTTAGACCGTAACCACTGCTTAAGTTATAAGCACCCTTAACAGGCGTACCAGTTGGCAAAGTGTTTAACCAGGCCAATTGCTTAGCCCAAAGAGCGTTAATTTCTTCAACGCTTTTCTTGAAGCTAGAAACGTCTTGCAATGATTCATCTAATGCAGAGATCAAATCAGCATCATTATTTTTTTTCAGGCTCACAAGTTTTAAAGGTCCACCCTTCGCGTTACCGCCAGGGATTTGAGATTTAACAGCGCTTGGTGTGGCCATTTCCATAAAGCGATCTTTGAGCTTTTGGATTTGAACAATTTCATCAGTGGTGGACTGAAGTTTTTCTTGAATAAGTTGAAGTCTTTCCTTGTAGGAGTCTTCAATTTTGTCTTGTTCTGCTTGAGTTAACACGCCGCCCATGGCGCGTGCAATCTCTGGGCGTGCCTCAATTGCGATTCGCAAACCAACAAAGTGCAAAATACCACCGACTGCAATTAAGAAGGCTGCAAAAATACCAATCGCAATTGAGACGGTTCTCAAAGTGATAGATATTTTTCTGACTCGGCCCGTAGGACCAGAAACCCACATTAATTGCATGAATTCGGTTCAAAATTAGACAATTCAACATTATAAAGGCTCATTGACACATGCCAAGCTCTAAAAATTCCTATGATGCAGTTGTCATTGGTGCGGGCATTGCGGGTTCGGCAATAGTTAAGTCTTTGAAAAATAACCAAATTAGCAATTTTTTGGTGATTGACAAGGCTCTTGGGCCTGCAACTCAAACAAGCGCCCACGGAGAGGCTCTATGCCATCCTTATATCGGTCGAGGCGCATCAAGGTTACAAAGGTTAACCTTCATAGCATTTAATGAAGCCAAGGCCGTTTGGGCCGCCAATTGGTGTGGCTCAGGGGTATTTCATTTGCCGAGAAATCAGGACGGCTTTGATAAAAATATTATGAGTGAGCGCTTGCTTGCGCAGGGATTCAATTCTGAAATGGCTAATCCGCTTACTGCTAGTGAGGCTAAAGAGAAAATTGGCATTGCGGCAGGGGGAACTTTTTTCCCTGAAGGTGGTTGGGTTAATTTGCAGCAGGCATGTCAAGATGTGTTTGAAGAGCTGTTACCAGAGCAGAAAAGTTGGGCAACAGAAGTTAAGTCGATTCACCAAAGTAAAGATGGTTGGCAAATTTACGGAAGTGCTAACCAGCACATTGCCACTTCAAAGCGCTTATTTTTGGCTGGTGGATTGGGCGTAAAAAACTTAGCTAAAACAGCTGGTATTGAATTGCCTCTTAAGCCGGTTCGAGGACAGCTATCAAGATTTACATTTAGTAAAGATAGCTCCTGGGATGAGGCTAAACCAAAGGTGGCTCTTTCGGGAAAAGCATATTGTTTGCCCCCGCAAAAGATGGCTGATGATCAATATGAGTGGGTTGTTGGTTCAACTTATGATGAAGAGGTCGACGACTTAAGTGTTTGGCCTGATAGCCATGATGAAAACCGAGCTTTGATCAAGGAGATGTTAAATCACGAACTTGTAGATGCAGAGCTAAAACCTATTGGAGCGTTTGTTGGCATCAGATGCGTAGCAAGTGACAGATTGCCAATCATGGGGCCCGTTTTGAATCAACCTGGTTTATATATTTTGACCTCATTAGGCTCAAGAGGTGTGATGTGGTCAGCATTGGCCAGCCAGATGTTCACAGAACACCTGGCTGAGGAGCTCCATCATTCAGCTTTTTTTGATACGCGCTTTTTTGCTGGAGCGCGTTTGGCTGCGGCAGGTTTGACTGCTGATTTGGCAGGAGCTTTGCTGGCGGCACGCTTTTTAGCGGGCGCCTCAAATTCAAAACCAATCTTTCCATCAGCTTGACGGGCCAAGTAGGCCTTAAAGCCTCGCCCAGTTCTACTTGATTTAAAGTTGGTTAATAAATCTGTTTTGCCTTCGCTCAGCAATTTTGAGACCTGCTCTCTTGTGATTTCTTGTTGAAGAACCACTTTGCCAGTTGAAAAGTCGCATGATTTATTGGGGCCAACACTAAGCTCGCACAGATACTTCATGCCGTGTTCATAAACAGCGCCTGAGCATTTTGGACACGCACCCAGAGAAGTTTGACCGGTAAAGTCGACTTCTTCCAAGCTGTCTTCTTGGCTATTTCCAAAGTCAAATTCGAGTTTGTACCCAGCATTAGGGTAGTCCTTATCGTCCTCTGGAATTGATACCAACTTGATGATGGCAGCAAATGGACGCCCCATCTTGCTTCTAAAGCCTTGAAGCGGACCAATTTCTTTATTGGCAATAAAGGCTTCAGCCTCATCGTATTCAAATGCTCTTCCACCAGGAATTTTGCTGATGGAGAAGCCACACTTCTCACATGCAAATCTGCGGTAGTTTTCTTTAACGAGACCACCACAATGTGGGCAGGGTGTTTTTAAATCTGCGTAGTCACCAGGAATGGTGTCGCTGTCATATTCTTTTGCACGTTTAACAATTCGTTGAGTGATTTGTGCAATTTCTTGCATAAATGTATTCCGGTCTATTTGACCTTTTTCCATTAACGCAAGCTTGTGTTCCCAATTGCCGGTTAGTGCAGGCTGGGTTAATTCTTCAACGCCCAAGCCCCGTAACAAAGTCATTAATTGAAAAGCTTTAGCCGTAGGAATAATTTCACGAGCCTCGCGAACCATATATTTCTCGGCAAGCAGACCTTCAATAATGGCAGCCCGGGTTGCAGGAGTTCCAAGGCCTTTGTCAGACATGGCTTCGCGCATATCATCATCATCAACCAATTTACCAGCACCCTCCATTGCTGAAAGCAAAGTTGCTTCTGTGTAGCGTGCTGGAGGTTTTGTTTTTAATGGAACCGGGCTAATAGACTCAGTTTGAACTTTTTCATTCGCAGCTACAGCCACAAGCTCTTTGTCATCTTGAATTGATTTGCCATAAACAGCTAACCAACCTGGACTTGTCAAAATTTTTCCGTCTGTTTTAAACATGTGGCCACTGACTTCGGTGATACGAGTGGTCACTTTAAATTCGGCAGCAGGGAAAAATATAGCCATGAAGCGACGGACAACTAAATCATAAAGTTTTTGTTCTGGTTCAGAAAGATTTTTTGGTGCCTGCAGTGTAGGAATAATCGCAAAGTGATCAGAAATCTTGCTGTTATCAAAAATCTTTTTATTTGGTTTTACCCAAGAGTTATTCAAGATTTGAGATGCAAATGGATAGTAGTTGTCAGAGCTTTCAGCCAGCATTTCAAGCGTAGACGTCACTGTTGGCAAATAATCTTCAGGCAATGCGCGCGAGTCAGTTCTTGGGTAAGTAAGCACTTTATGTTTTTCATAAAGCGCCTGAGCAAGACCCAAGGTGTTTTTAGCTGAAAAACCAAAGCGCGCATTAGCCTCGCGTTGCAGGCTAGTTAAATCAAAAAGTTGAGGCGCTGCCTGAGAGCTTGGTTTGGATTCTTCCGTCACCTTGCCAGCTTTGTCATGACATGCGGCAACAATACTAGCTGCAGCAGCTTCGCTCCAGAGACGGCTTTCCTTTTTCTCTGGATCGGCAGCAGCATCTTTTGATTCCTTTTTAAACTTTGGATCAAACCATTTGCCTTGATAAATGCCAGCCGCACAAATAAATTCTGCGCTAACTTCCCAGTAATCTCGAGAGATAAATTTTCTGATCAGCTCTTCACGTTCAACAACAATAGATAGGGTTGGCGTTTGAACGCGACCAACAGTTGTTAAAAAGAAGCCGCCACTCTTGCTATTAAAAGCTGTCATGGCGCGCGTACCGTTAATGCCGACTAGCCAGTCAGACTCTGATCTGCATCTCGCCGCGTTGGCAAGGTTATGCATGTCCTCGTCACTTCGTAAATGTGTAAAGCCATCACGAATAGCCTGAGGCGTCATGGACTGTAACCATAGACGCTCTACTTTTTGAGGTGCTTTGGTGTGTTGAGCGATAAGTCTGAAAATTAACTCACCTTCACGTCCAGCGTCGCATGCATTAATTAGGCGATTAATGTCTTTGCGTTTAATTAGTTTTTGTAAAACCTTAAGTCTTGCCTCAGTTTTGGCAATAGGTCTTAAGTCAAAATGAGGGGGAATCACAGGAAGGTTAGCAAAAGACCACTTACCGCGCTTGACCTCATATGCATCTGGCGCAGCTATTTCTAATAGGTGACCAACCGCTGAAGATACGACAAAATCGTCGCTTTCGAAATAGTCTTCATGCTTGGTAAAACCACCCAATGCGCGAGCAATATCTGCCGCTACAGATGGTTTTTCAGCAATGATGAGGCTCTTAAAAGCGCCTGGTTGTGCAGTAGTTTTTGCCACGATACAGCTTTCCCAAAGGGTCTAATTAAATGAATTTCCTTTTTTCATTATTAACCGATAAATGAAAAAGTAGGAAAAAATTAAAAAAACTCTAATTTCTTACTATTAATAGTGGGTTTTCAAATTTAGGCATTTTTATAGCCTAAATAGCAGCTCATCAGCAATATCCATGGGTTTTTCGCAGAGTTTAGCTCCCTCTCGAATCAACTGATGGCAGCCAGCCGAGCATACTCGCCCTATAGCGTTGGGAATTGCAAAAACTTCTCTTCCTAAGTCATTAGCTAGCCTTGCGGAAATCAAAGACCCAGACTCGGTGGCCGCTTCAACGACCAGCGTACCTAATGACAGCGCGGCAATAAGCCGATTTCGCTGAGGAAAGTGATAGGGTTGAGTGATGGTGCCGATGGGATATTCTGAGATTAATAGGCCATTTTCTGCAATTTTTTGAAATAAAGCCCTATTTTTATGGGGATAGCAGCGATCTAGGCTGGTTCCACAGATGGCAATTGTTCCTGGCTGTAGGTTTGAGTCTAGTGCACCGCAATGAGCTGCAGCATCAATTCCTTCTGCTAGCCCTGAAACAATACATAAACCCATGTTGGCAAGTGCCTTAGAAAATGAGTGGGCATGTCGTAGCCCCTGAGTGCTAGCTTTTCTTGATCCGACAATAGCAAGGCTGGGCAGTTTCAGGGCCTCCAGGTTTCCTATGCAGAAAATTTTCCTAGGAGCATCCGGCAAATCCAGCAATCTCCTTGGATAATAGGGGTTTGATTGATTGATTGAGATAATAGGCGGCATTAATTGATTGTCTAGAGCTTGGATCTCCATAACAATCAGGATTTATTGAACTTTTTGTAAGAAACTTCTGAAATGGCTGTACTACCTATCCTTCACTATCCAGATCCGCGTTTGCACACGGTGGCTAAACCTGTGCCCGAGGTTAACGAAAAAATTCGTGCCCTCGTTAAAGATATGGCTCAAACGATGTACGAGGCACCTGGTATCGGCTTGGCTGCAACTCAAGTAAACATCCATCAACAAATCATTGTGATTGATTTGTCAGACGAGAGAGATCAGCTTCAAGTTTTTATTAATCCAAAACTAGTTTGGGCTAGTGAAGAGAAAAAAGTTTGGCAAGAGGGTTGCTTATCTGTGCCTGATTTTTATGATGAAGTATTGCGCCCAGCAGAAGTAAAAGTTCAAGCTTTAGATATTGACGGTAAAGAATTTGAAATTCATGCAGATGGCTTAATGGCTGTTTGTATTCAGCATGAAATGGATCATCTAAAAGGAAAGGTGTTTGTTGAATACCTTTCATCTTTGAAGCGTATGCGCATTGCAGGCAAGCTTAAGAAAAGAACTAAAGCGGGCGTTATCTAATGTTGAGAGTTGTTTTTGCGGGAACCCCAGAGTTTGCGAAAACAGCTTTAGCCGCCATCCTGGATGCCGGGCACCAGGTTGTGATGGTGATGACACAGCCTGATCGACCAGCTGGCCGAGGAATGAACTTACAGGCAAGCCCTGTTAAAGAATTAGCAATTAGTCAAAGCATCCCTGTTATTCAGCCAAGCTCTCTAAAGATAGATGGCAAATATGCTGATGAGGCTAAGCTTGCTTTGCAAGCTTTAGAGCAAGTTGATTTTGATGTGATGGTAGTTGCTGCATACGGCTTAATTTTGCCTCAGGCTGTTTTTGATATTGCGGAACGTCCGGGGCGAGCAGGATGTTTAAATATTCATGCATCACTCTTGCCTCGTTGGCGTGGTGCAGCCCCAATTCATCGCGCCATAGAAGCAGGAGATCATGCGACTGGCATATCGATTATGCAAATGGATTTAGGTTTAGACACTGGACCAGTTATTGCTATGAAAGAGTTGGTGATAGCCGCTGATGAAACAACTGGCCGCTTACATGATCGTTTGGCAAGCCTAGGGGGCTCGATGATTGTGGATACCTTAAATGAGTTTGAAAAAGCAGCTTTATTAAGTCACGTTGCGCAAGAAGATGTAGGCATCACTTACGCACACAAGATTACAAAAGACGAGGCGCGTTTAGATTGGACCCTTGGCGCTCAACAATTGGATTGCAAGATTCGAGCGTTTAACCCTTACCCTGGCGCAAGCTTTGATAAAGATGGGCTATTAATCAAAGCATGGGGGTCTCAGCTACTAACAAATAATATTCACAACAAGCCTCCCGGAGAAATTATTTCGATTGATAAGCTAGGTGTTGTTGTTGCAACTGGAGATGGAGCTTTGTTATTAACTGAGCTTCAAAAGCCCGGAGGTAAAAAGATTTCAGCTGGCCAGCTTGCGCAAGGTTTATTGTGGGCGCCAGGCCAAGCCCTTGGATAACAGCCCCTTTGCAGAGTCAACAATTAAGCTAGCATGATGCTAGATGATTTAGATAAATCTAGAATTTACGGAAGTGTATTTCTTGAGGATATGAAAAATGTTTAACTGGTTTAAGACTGCAATATTAATGGCTGGTATCACCGCCCTATTTGTTGTTGTCGGCGGCATGATGGGTGGAGAGCAAGGCATGTTGTTGGCCTTGCTACTAGCATTTGGCATGAACTTTTTCAGCTATTGGTTTTCAGATAGCATGGTTTTACGCATGATGAATGCAAGAGAGGTTGATGAAACTGCCGCCCCTCATTTTTATCGCATGATTCAAGAGTTATCCAAAAAGGCTGGTTTACCAATGCCTAGGGTTTATTTGATTGAAGAAGATGCGCCAAATGCATTTGCTACCGGTCGCAATCCAGAGCATGCAGCAGTAGCTGCTACAACCGGAATTTTGCGCATACTTTCTGAGAGAGAAATTCGAGGTGTGATGGCTCATGAGTTAGCGCACGTTAAGCATCGCGACATTTTGATTTCAACAATCTCTGCCACGATGGCTGGCGCATTATCAGCACTTGCAAACTTTGCCATGTTCTTTGGTGGAAGAGATTCAGAAGGTCGCCCAAGCAATCCTATTGCTACGATTTTGGTAGCAATTCTTGCACCTTTGGCGGCAAGCTTAATTCAGATGGCTATCTCAAGAGCAAGAGAGTACGAGGCCGATCGTGGTGGTGCTGAAATTTGCGGAGATCCAGAGGCTTTGGCAAGTGCTCTTGATAAGATACATCGATATGCTTCAGGACAACAATTTAACGCAGTAGAGCATCACCCAGAAACTGCACAGATGATGATCATGAATCCATTATCTGGCGGTGGTATTTCTGGTTTATTTTCAACACACCCACCAACCGATGAGCGCGTATCACGTTTGATGGAAATGGCAAGAACTGGAACTTACCCTGTCTGATATAAAACAACAAGGCGCAAGCCTATCAAAAGCCCTTCTTGCAACGGCAAAAGTTTTAGAGCAAGTTCAAGAAGGCACCTCTTTAACGGCCGCGATCCAAACAGTCTCACCTAATTTACGACCTGCTGTTCAAAGCATTACTTTCCAAGCGCTTCGTCGCGGTTACTGGGTGCAGGCTGTATTAAACGAATACGTTCAAAAAACGCCACCTGGCTTAACTTTGTACCTGTTGTGGGCGGCCATATCTCTGGTGCCTGAAAAAAATCGCGAGCCGATGTATCCAATGCACACGCTTGTGAATGAAGCTGTTAATGCTAGCAATTTAGATCCAACCCTGGGATATGCCAAAGGTTTGATCAACGCAGTGTTGCGTCGAGTTTTGCGAAATGAAAATATTTATCAAGAAATTTCTGAAGAAAAGAATCCTTCATATCCAGATTGGTGGATAAGAAAACTGAAGTACGCTTACCCTGAGCAAGCCGAAGCCATTATTTCTTTTTCAAGAGCAAAACCTCCGCTCACGCTTCGCTTAAATCAAAAACAAATTATTGGGGCTGAATCCAAAAAAGCCTACATGGCTCAATTTTCAGAGGCAGGTTTGGAGTGTCAAGATTTGGCATCCATCGGCAAATACACACTTCCTTTGGGGTTCGAGTTGACAACCCCAGTGCCTGTGGCACAAATCCCAGGATTTTTTGATGGCGCGTGTTCAGTTCAGGATGCAGGTGCTCAGCTAGCTGGCCAGATTTTGAATCCAGAAAAAGGTGCGAGGGTGTTGGATGCTTGTGCTGCACCGGGTGGTAAATCTGCACAACTATTAGAGCAGTTTGACATTGCTTTAGATGCCTTAGAAATTGATCCATTGCGCGCGAAGCGCATTGAGGAAAATTTTTCTCGTCTGAAATTAACTGGTGGACAGGTATTAATTGGAGATGCGGCCAATCCAAACGCATGGTTTAAAGGTGAGCTCTACGATGCTATTTTGGCTGACGTTCCTTGCTCCGCGTCAGGAATTGTTCGCCGTCACCCAGATATTCCGTATTTACGACAAGAAGTTGATATTAAAAATCTGCAAGTAACTCAAAGAAAGATTTTGACCGCACTCTGGAGCATTCTTAAGCCGGGTGGGAAATTGTTATATGTCACTTGCTCTGTATTTCCTGACGAAGGTGAATTACAGGCCAAATGGTGGCTTAGTGCCATGCCAAATGCGTTACGATTAGAGGCGCCTGGACAGTTGTTGCCGAATAAACAGCACGACGGTTTCTTTTACGCCCTCTTTGAGAAAGCGAAAGATTAGTTAACTAATAAGTATGCGTCCAATATTTAACTGGATTCTAGCGATTGTCTATTCAATGACTTTTTGGGTCAGTGTGGCGCACGCAGATGAAATTAAATTTCAAAAGGTTAATCTTCGGGCGGTTGAAAAAGCTTGGGTGCTAGATGCCGATGTTTCTCTTGAGCTAACCCCAGCATTAGAGCAATTGGTAAATAAAGGGGTAACCCTTCACTTTGTTACAGAGTTTCAGCTGACTAAAAATCGTTGGTATTGGTTTGATGCTAAAACAGTTGAGGTTCAGAGAATTTCCAAAATTTCCTACCAAGCCCTGACTAATCAATATCGCGTTACGCTCGGCAGCTTTACGCTTAATGCAGCCAACTTAAAGCAAGCAATTGCTGCAGTTAAAACAATTGAAGACTGGACTGTGGTTGAGTTGGCCGGCATTGATCAAAATCAAACCTATCAGGCGGCTGTTCGTATGCGCTTAGATACCAATCAGTTTGCAAAACCATTTCAAGTGAACGCCATTAATTCAAAATCCTGGAATTTACAAAGCGAGTGGCTGCGATTTGAATTTAAACCTAAATCTTTAATTAATGGGGTTAACCCATGATGAAGTTATTAGCAAAACCTTTATTGGTTGGCGTCATAGTTTTATTAGCACTAATACTATTAGTTTTACTGGCTGTTGCATCTGCCAACACTTCGTTCTTTGATGAATACTTCGCTTGGCTGTTTGCTGCAAACGTTATTGTTGGACTTATTTTTTTAGTCGTTATTGTTGTCTTGATTATTACGATAGCAATTAAGTGGCGGCAAAAATATTTCGGCGCTAGATTAATTGCCAAGTTGGCCATGTTCTTCGCGCTCGTGGGCGTTTTGCCTGGTGCGATTTTGTATGGTGTGTCACTTCAGTTTGTTTCAAGAAGTATTGAGTCTTGGTTTGACGTTAAGGTGGAAGGCGCATTAGAAGCTGGTTTGAACTTAGGTCGAACCACTATTGAGATCTCAAAATCTGATTTGCTAAGCAAGGGTAAGGAGCTAGCAAGTTCTATTCAGGCCAATTCTAGAAATTCAGGGGAAGGCGGCATCACACTTTTACTATCAAGGCAGCGTCAGCAATTAGATTTGCAAGAGTTGGCTTTATTTGGCGCTAATGGAAAAATAATATCCAGCGCAAGTCTCAGCTTAAAGTCATACGTTGAAGAAATGGTTGTCGCAGAAAAACTTCAACAGGCTAAGTCGCTCGGTAGTTTTGTAGAAATTGATGAGCCAAGTCGCGATAAGGCCAAGTCAACATACAAAATAAAACTATTGCTACCCGTGTATATGGGTAGTCCAGTTAGCACAACAGGGTTTAACTTCAAAGCGCAGTCAGACGATCGTTTTATTTTGTTAGTTAAAGATATGCCTGAAAGCTTAAGTAACAATGCTTTAGCAGTTCAAGAGGCATATATTGAATATCAAGAAAAAGCATTGGGTCGATCAGGTCTGCGGAAAATGTATATCGGTACGTTAACGATTACTTTGTTCTTAGCATTATTTATAGCGATGACTTTAGCTTTATTGCTGGGCCGACAATTAGCTTACCCACTCATCATGTTGTTAAAAGGTACGAAGGCCGTGGCAGAAGGCGATTTGTCGCCACGACCAGAAATCAATACTGGGGATGAGTTGGGTCTGCTTACTCGCCAGTTCAATATCATGACGAAGCAGCTTCTAGACGCAAGAAACTCTCTTGAAGATTCAAAAGCTTTTTCTGAGAGTGTTTTGTCAAATCTAACGGCTGGTGTTTGTGTGCTGGATGCCAACTATCGATTGGTTTTATCGAATGCAGGTGCCGCTAGAATTTTTGAAACTTCACTGGATCAGTCAATAGGCCAAGCTTTATGTGAAATCACTAAGCTCCAAGAATTTGATGCTGCGGTAAGAGAGGCGTTTCATGCTCATGAAATATCTAGTGCGGATCCACAGGGGCATTGGCAAAAGCAAATTGTCTTGGGCGGTGAGGGTAAAGATGCCCAGCATGAACATGGAGTTACCTTGCTTGTGCGTGGAACGCGCTTACCTAATAATTTGTTGATTGTTGTATTTGATGATATTTCTGAAGTGATTACTGCTCAGCGTTCTATCGCCTGGGGTGAGGTTGCTCGCAGGCTGGCTCACGAAATTAAGAACCCGCTGACCCCAATTCAGCTATCTGCAGAAAGAATTCAGCAAAAATTAAAAGATCACTTGGATGATGGCCAACAGGAGTTTTTAACTAGAAGCACGGCAACTATCATTACGCAGGTGGAGGCCATGAAGCAGATGGTTAATGACTTTAGAGACTTTGCAAAAACGCCAGAAGCTAACTTGCAAAGTCTATCTATTAACGATTTAGTGATTGATGTGTTGGGTCTTTATGAAGGCAGCCCAGTGAAGGGTGACCTAGATAAGTCATGTCCCAACATCATGGCTGATGCCACGCAAATCAGACAAGTGATTCACAATCTGATCCAAAATGGCTTAGATGCAAGCTTAGAGGCGCATCATGATGAAGCCTTCTCCATTTTGGTAAAAACAGAGTTTTTGTCACGCCCCTCTGATGCTGCAAATGGTCTAGGCATTGTTAAGTTAAGTATCTTAGATGCAGGGACTGGATTTGCCGCAAGGATTCTTAGTCGAGCATTTGAGCCTTATGTGACAACAAAGATTAAGGGAACGGGGCTTGGATTGGCTACCGTTAAGAAAATTGTCGATGAGCATGGCGCCAGAATTGAATTGCGTAACCGTATGGAGCAAAATCAAGTCGTGGGTGCAGATGTTTCTATTTATTTCAACCAATTAGTAAAGCAAAATTAGTTATGGCAAGTATTTTGGTAGTAGATGATGAGATGGGTATTCGTGAGTTGCTCAATGAAATATTGACTGACGAAGGGCACTCTGTTGTTGCTGCACAAAATGCACACGAGGCTAGAAATGCCAGGAACAATCTTGAGCCCGACCTAGTTCTTTTAGACATCTGGATGCCTGAGGTTGATGGCGTTACATTATTAAAAGAATGGTCTGGTAATGGTCAATTAACAATGCCAGTTGTGATGATGTCTGGCCACGCAACAATTGATACAGCAGTTGAAGCTACCAGAATCGGTGCAGTGAACTTTTTAGAGAAGCCAATTGCTTTGCAGAAGTTGCTTAAAACAGTTGAGCAAGCATTAGAAAAGGCGCCGCCTAAAGAGTTATTTCAGCCTGATGCCAAAAGTGAAATAAATGCCACTATTGGAAGTAAAACAGAAGAGCCTAAGACTACCGAGACTCAAGCTGAGGCATCAACATTTAATTTCTCATATATCGACCTACCTTTGCGTGAAGCAAGAGACCTATTTGAAAAATCGTATTTCGAATATCACCTTGA
>JACCDM010248893.1_pt1 | contig 29267 bp, 28 predicted proteins | sample 7445851 | NCBI WGS metagenome assembly JACCDM01 (sample SAMN15323438, study PRJNA562643) | freshwater metagenome | isolation source: river surface water | place: USA:Blue River Watershed | collected 2017-08-16
GAACCCGACCTGGTAGGCGAAGCCAAAGCGGTGATTGAAGCCATGAAAGCGCGCGGCGCCGAAGTGCCGATTCCCACCGATGTGGTGTGCGCCAAAACCTTTTCCGCCGACGCGGTAGCGACGGTGAAAAAAGCCACCGAAGTGGCCGACGACGATTTGATTTTGGACATAGGCCCGGACACTGCCGCGCGCCTGGCCACCCAACTCAAAGCGGCGGGCACCATCGTGTGGAACGGCCCCATGGGCGTGTTCGAATTCGCGGCTTTCGAGAACGGCACCAAAGTGGTGGCGCCTGCGATTGCCGGTCCGTCCGCTTTCAGCATTGCCGGTGGCGGCGACACCCTGGCCGCCATCGCCAAGTACGGCATTGACAAAGACATAGGCTATATCTCTACCGGCGGCGGCGCGTTCTTAGAAGTGCTTGAGGGCAAAACCCTGCCCGCGTTTGAGATATTGATGAAGCGCGCAGCAGGCTGAAAGGCTTAGCGCGGATTGGCAAACCGCTCTTTGCAGCGGTTGTTGATATAAAACTTGAAGAACAGTTTGTCCTGGCCATATTTGTCTTTGGCGAACACAAACAACTGATCTATCACCCAGTGTTTCACTTCCAAGTCCAAAGCCACTTCCTGCTCTGAAGCGGGTTTGGCTTTGGCTGGCTCAGAGGCTTTGGCCTGCGGAATGAACGTGTCGTGGTCAGCCTGCACACGTTGCACTTGTGCGGCTTGCTCGGTCGGGTTGTCTTTGGTTCGGTACATCACCAACTTGAGCGCGTCGCTGTAGGTTTCCGTTTGCGGCGCGTATTTTTCAGCAGCAGCCACACATGCTGAGCGCGCGACCTGGCCGAGGTCAACGGTTTGTGCATGCGCAGACAAACTCAGCCCGGCGCATACAAGCCATAAAACACCAAAGGAAAATTGTCGGCCGGACATTAAGCCGGTGTCATGGCAGGCTGACTGGTAGCGCGGCCTTTGTAATCGGTCCAGCACTGGCGGGTGAAGTCATACAGCTTGCATGAACGCGCTGTTTGGAAATACCAGCGCCATGAAAAACGCTGCACGATGATGCGACCAGGCAACAGGTTTTCCAGCTTGTTTTGCGCTTGCTTCAAACGGTACAGCGGAATGCTCATGTCCACATGGTGGGCGGTGTGCTCCATGATGTGGTGCATCAGCGCGCCGATCTTGAACGGGAAGGTCAGGTGCACCGTGGTGGACACGAACGGCTGGGCTTTGGCCCAAGCGCTGCGGTCGTCATGCCAGGACACTTTCACGTGGGTGTGGTGCACATACACCACGAAACCGATCATGGCGCACCAGAACAGGAAAGGAATAACCACGCTGAACAACAACACCCATGCCACGTTTTGGCCGGTGGCCAAGGCAGCAGCCACCATGCCGCCCACCCAAACAGCGGCGAACGCGGTGATCAACCAGCTGTCTTTGGTGAAGATAGGGCGGCGGGTAGGCATTTCTTTGGCGCTGGGGAACACCATTTTTTTCCACCAGATTTCAATCATGTAATAAAGGCCAGGCGCCCAGCCGCTGCGGTAAGCGCGGTCCAGCATGCGGCCGGCAAATGACAATTTGGCAAATTCTTCACGGGTCAGTGGTGCCCAGACAAAGTCAAAACCTTTGAGGTTGGTGTAACCGTGGTGCACCACGTTGTGGCCGATGTCCCACAAGCTGAAGGTGGTCAGTGATGGCAAAAAGGCGATGCGGCCCACCCATTTGTTGAGGCCGCGGTGCGGCGTCAGGCTTTGGTGGCAGGCGTCATGGCCAATGATGAACAAGCGCCCGATGGTGAACCCCATGGCAACAGCACACAACAATTTGGCCCACCATGACTCGAACAACACCGTGCCAGTCATCAATGCCGCCCAAATAGCGAAGTCCATGACCAGCAACAACAAAGCGCGCACAGTGACGCGTTCTGACAAAGGCACCAGCCATTCGCGAATCACCTTGCGGTGGGGCATGGGTTGGTCTAAAGGAATCGGTTGTTCTGTTGGGTTCATAAGGCAGTCTGATTGGGCACCAAAAAAGGCAAGTGCGCTGAGTCTTATGCGGCCTAACGGCCATGGCTCAGATCGACTCGCATTGTAGCCAATCAAGGCTTAAAAGCAGCTTACCCCTACCAACGCTCGGGTAAGCGCTTACAAACCCGATAGACCCGGTCGGGTTCGCGCACCACATAGCCCCCAGTGACCAGTTCTTTCAGTATGCGGCTGACCATTTCCCGGCTGCACCCTATGTGTTGGGCGATTTGTGCATGGGTCATGGGTAATTCGCGCATTTGACCGTGCGGGTCCACCGCGCCCTCGGACTGGGCTTGCAACAAAGCGCTCAAGCGGCTGTAAGCGTCCGAAAACAAGGCCAGGCGGGTGGTTTCCGTGGCCATGCGCACCCGCTGCAGCGCGAGTTTGAGCAAATCCATGGCCAGCGACGGCGTGTGTTGAATCACCGCCAGCGCGGATTCGCGCGACACCACGGCACAAACCACCGGCGTCAAGGCCATGACACTCGCGCAATGCGGCCCGCCATCCAGCGCGGGTGCGCCCACGAGCTGCCCGGGGCCGTGGATAGACAAAGTGATTTCGCGCGGCTTGCTGTCGTTGGACACGCTGAATTCACGCAACCGGCCGGCCATGACCAGGTAAAGCTGATGACCGAAGTCACCTTGCTGCATCAACAAAGTGTGTTTGCGGTAATGCCGCACTTGCCCCTGACGCGCCAAGGTGAGCCAACCCGGTTGAGCGGATTCGTTCCACATGCTGTCTACAGTTGGTAGGTTTTTTCTCATGTGCCGCACTTTAAAAACCCATGCGGGTCTGTGGCGCAAGTCGCACTCACTCATTTCATGCGCAAGACTTGAAAGTATGCAAAGAATTTGATCCTGCGCGATGGCAAACACGGCGGTTCACCATGTGACAATAGGCCACCTTTTTTCGGGATTCCCATGCCAAACCACGCCACCAAAATTGTCGCCACCTTGGGCCCAGCTTCCAGCGATCCCGCCGTTTTGGAGGCCATGATCAAAGCCGGTGTCAATGTGGTGCGGCTCAATTTCAGCCACGGCAAAGCGCAAGACCATGTGGACCGTGCGACGCTGGTACGCGAAGCGGCCAAACGGGCGGGGCGCGTGGTCGCCATCATGGCCGACTTGCAGGGGCCGAAAATTCGCGTCGGCAAATTCGCTGACGGCAAAGTCATGTTGCAAGCCGGAGCCTCTTTCGTGTTGGATGCGTCCCGCGAGCAACCCGGCGACATACACGGTGTCGGTCTGGATTACAAAGAACTGCCGCGCGACGTGAAGTCAGGCGACTTGTTGCTGCTCAATGACGGTTTGATCGTGCTCACGGTTGACAAGGTCCAAGGCGAGCAAGTGTTCACCACGGTAAAGATGGGCGGCGAGTTGTCCAACAACAAAGGCATCAACAAACAAGGCGGTGGCCTCACCGCACCGGCGCTGACAGCCAAAGATATGGACGACATCAAAACCGCCATGTCTTTCCAAGCCGACTATGTCGCGGTCAGTTTTCCGAAAAACGCCACCGACATGGAAATGGCGCGACAACTTTGCAACGTAGCCGCTGAGCCCTACAAACACAAACCGGGTTTGATCGCCAAGATCGAGCGGTTTGAAGCCATTCCGCATTTAGCAGAAATTTTGCGCGCCTCCGACGGCATCATGGTCGCGCGCGGCGATCTGGCGGTGGAAGTCGGCAACGCTGCTGTTCCCGCCTTGCAAAAGCGCATGATCAAACTCGCGCGCGAAATGGACAAGGTCGCCATCACCGCCACGCAAATGATGGAGAGCATGATCACCAACCCGGTGCCGACACGCGCCGAGGTCAGCGACGTGGCCAACGCCGTGCTTGACGGCACCGACGCGGTGATGTTGAGCGCGGAAACCGCAGTCGGCAAATACCCGCTGGAAACCGTGGAGCAAATGGTGCAGATTTGCTCTGCCGCCGAAGACGCGGAAGAAGTGGCGCTGGACGCAGACTTCACCGGCAAAACCTTTGATTACATCGACCAGACCATCGCCATGGGCGCGTTGTTCACCGCACACCATCTGGGCGCCAAAGCCATCGTCGCTTTGACCGATTCGGGCTCAACGCCTTTGTGGATGAGCCGTCACCGCATACATATTCCGATTTACGCTTTGACCGCGCGCGAAAATACGCAACGCCGCATGGCGCTGTACCGCAACGTGCACGCCTTGCTGGTGGAATCCAGCACCGACCGGGACACCGCGCTGAATCAAGCGGAGCAACATTTGAAGTCGCGCGGCATCGTCAACCAAGGCGATGTGTACGCCATCACCTGCGGCGAGCCCATGGGTTCGCCCGGCGGCACCAACATGCTCAAAATTTGTAAAGTCGGTTGAAACCGGCACCGTTTTTTTAATTGTCATCAGAAAGAAACCACCATGGCTTTAGTCTCAATGCGTGAACTGCTAGACCACGCGGCAGAACACAACTACGGCATCCCCGCCTTCAACGTCAACAACCTCGAGCAAGTGCAAGCCGTCATGTCGGCCGCCGATGAAGTCGGCGCGCCCGTCATCCTGCAAGCCAGCGCCGGTGCGCGTAAATACGCAGGCGAATCGTTCATCAAACATTTGATTCAAGCCGCAGTCGAAGAATACCCGCACGTGCCTTTGGTGATGCACCAAGACCACGGCCAAAGCCCGATGGTGTGTCGCGGCGCGATTGACCTGGGCTTCACCTCGGTCATGATGGACGGCAGTTTGGAAGCTGACGGCAAAACCATTGCCAGCTATGACTACAACGTCAGCGTCACCAGCGAAGTGGTGAAGATGGCGCACAAACTCGGTATCACTGTGGAGGGCGAACTCGGTTGTCTGGGCTCTTTGGAAACCATGAAAGGCGACAAAGAAGACGGCCACGGCACGGACGCGACCATGACCCGCGAGCAACTGCTGACCGACCCCGAGCAAGCCGCCGACTTTGTCAAACGCACCCAACTCGATGCACTGGCGATTGCCATCGGCACCAGCCACGGCGCATACAAATTCACCCGCAAGCCCACCGGCGACATTCTGGCGATTGACCGCATACAAGCCATCAACAAACGCATTCCCAACACGCATTTGGTGATGCACGGCTCCTCCAGCGTGCCGCAAGACTTACTCGCCAAGATACGCCAGTTCGGCGGCGACATGAAAGAAACCTACGGCGTGCCGGTGGAAGAAATTCAAAAAGCCATTCAATTCGGTGTGCGCAAAATCAATATCGATACCGACATCCGTTTGGCCATGACGGCTGCCGTGCGTCAGTTCCTGTTTGAAAACCCGGACAAATTCGACGCCCGAGAATGGCTCAAGCCTGCTCGCGAAGCCGCCAAACAAATTTGCAAACAACGCTACATCGAGTTCGGCTGCGAAGGCCAGGCGGGCAAAATCCAACCGACACCGCTGCAAATGATGGCAGCCAAGTACCAGCAAGGCATGCTCGAGCAGGAGGTGAATTGAGCATTGCGCTGCATACCCACACCTTAGGTTCGCTGCCTTTGCTGGCACGCGGCAAGGTGCGGGACAACTATGCCGTCGGCGATGACCGCATTCTCATGGTGGCTTCCGACCGTATCAGCGCGTTTGACGTGGTGATGAACGAAGCCATTCCGGGCAAAGGCGCGTTGCTCACACAAATGGCTTTGTTTTGGTTTGACAAACTGCACCATATTTGTCCCAACCACTTGACCGGCGATGCACCCGAGTCTGTGGTCACCGATGCCGAGCGTCCTTATGTGGCGCAGCGTTCCATGCTGGTGCGCCGCTTGCAACCGATTCCTGTGGAAGCCGTGGTGCGCGGTTATCTGGCCGGTAGCGGTTGGAAGGAATACCAAGAATCGCGTTCTGTTTGCGGCGTGCCTTTGCCTGCCGGTTTGCACAATGCCTCGCGTTTGCCCGAGCCCATCTTCACACCCGCAGCCAAAGCAGCAGCCGGTGAGCACGATGAAAACATCAGCTTCGAGCAAACGGTGGACATGATCGGCGCGGATCTGGCCGAGCGCATTCGCACCATCAGCATTGCCTTGTACGAAACCGCGTATGACATCGCTGCCGCCAAAGGCATTGTGATTGCCGACACCAAGTTCGAATTCGGCTTAAGCCCAGAAGGCACTCTGGTGTTGATGGACGAGGTGTTGACGCCTGACTCCTCGCGTTACTGGCCAGCAGACGCTTACCGCGAAGGCGCTAACCCGCCGAGTTTTGACAAACAGTATTTGCGCGATTGGCTGGAAACCGCGCAAGTCGACGGTGCGGCATGGAACAAAAGCGCACCTGCGCCTGCGCTGCCCGAAGAAGTGATTTCACTGACTGCCGCTAAATACCAAGAGGCTTGGGCGCGACTTCAGTCGGCTTAAAAAACGGCGCGACCAACGCGCCTGTTTGTAGAAAACCGGCCTGGGTTTTCAGTTCAAGGCCATGCTTAATTTGCGGCGGTACTTGGACACCAACTCAGCTTGCGGGTCATCGAGTGCTGCCGCTTTGCCGGTGAGCTCGATACCGCCAGCGCTTTTGCCAGGCACGGGTTGTTCACCCTTGGGCTTGGCCGGGGTCAGCAATTCCAAAATAGCGACGATGTTTTTGCGCGCCGCCTCTTCGTTCCAGGTTTTGTCGCGCATGACAATTTCCAGCAACTCGTCCATGGCCGCCGTCCATTCGGCTGCTGCCATCAACAAACGCGCCTTGGCCAGACGCGTGTCGAAATCGCGTTTGTTTTTCTCAATCAATGCATCGAACTGCGCCATTTGCCAATGCGCGCGCTCGTCGGTGTGGGCGAATTGCAAAGCCTGTCCCCAATGCTTCAAAGCTTCGAAACGCAGTTGCAAAGGGATTTGCGCCAAGGCAGGCGCGAGCGCGGTTTGCGCTTTGTCGAGCTCGCCCACCGCCATGAGCAATTTCACATATTCGTAGCGCGCCTCGTCATTGGCCGGGTTGACCGCCAGCGCTTCTTGCAATTTCGCCAATGCCGCGTCGGCATTGCCTTCGGCCAGCAAGGCTTCGGCGGCGTTCACATCTTCTTCGGCGATCAATTCATCTGCGCCTGGCAAATGCTTGTCTAAAAATTCTTTGACCTTGCCTTCCGGCAATGCGCCCATGAAGCCATCGGCCGGTTTGCCGTCTTTCATCAGCACGCAAGTGGGAATGCTGCGAATGCCAAAAGCTTGTGACAGTTGCTGTTCATCGTCAGAGTTGATCTTGACCAGTTTGAAACGTCCGGCGTATTCAAGCTCGAGTTTTTCCAACACAGGGCCTAGCGATTTGCACGGGCCACACCACGGCGCCCAAAAATCCACCAACACCGGCGTTTCGTTAGAAGCCAAAATGACTTCAGCTTCAAAATTCTCAACAGTCACATCAATCATGGGTCTTGGATCCAGAGGAATAAAATCAACACAACTTCGGGCAGGGCGTCATGTGTGCCCGGCTCTTCATTAACCGTAAGCTTACCCGCAGTTCAACTGCCCCACATCATGACCCCTGTTCTTGTCGGTGTTGTCATGGGCTCCAGCTCTGACTGGGACACCATGCAGCATGCCACGCAATTGTTAAATGAATTCGGCGTTGCCTACGAAGCGCAGGTCTTGTCTGCGCACCGCATGCCCGACGAGATGTTTGCTTACGCCGAGTCCGCCCATGCGCGCGGCTTGCAAGCCATCATTGCAGGCGCAGGCGGAGCCGCGCATTTGCCGGGCATGCTGGCGGCCAAAACCACCGTGCCGGTGCTCGGCGTTCCTGTGGCCGGCAAACATTTGCAAGGCGTGGATTCGCTGCACAGCATTGTGCAAATGCCCAAAGGCATACCTGTTGCGACTTTCGCCATCGGTGCGGCAGGCGCGGCCAACGCGGCTTTGTTTGCGATTGCCATGTTGGCTTTGCAGCGGCCTGAACTGCACACAGCACTTCAGCAATTCCGCCAACGCCAATCAGAGGCCGCGCGTCAAATGACTTTGCCGCCCGCCGCATGAACCGTCTTCCTTTGAAACCCGGCGCCATGCTCGGGGTATTGGGCGGCGGACAACTGGCGCGCATGTGGTCGCATGCCGCGCAAAGTCTGGGATACCGCACTGCGGTGTTAGACCCGGACCCGCAAAGCCCGGCAGGTCTGATCAGCCATTTACATGTACAAACCGATTATTTAGATGCAGGCGGTTTGGCACAAATGTCGTCGCAATGTCAGGCCGTCACCACTGAATTTGAAAACGTGCCTGCAGACGCACTCGCGCAATTGCAACAACACATGCCGTCCGCGCCCGGGCCTGAGCCGGTGCGTGTCGCACAAGACCGGGCGTTGGAGAAAGCGCATTTTGTGCGCTGCGGTGTGCCGGTCGCCCCCCACCTTGTGCTGCACACGGCAGCAGATTTGAAACTGGTGGCTGAGGATTTATTGCCCGGCATTTTGAAAACCACCCGCTTGGGGTACGACGGCAAAGGCCAACGTCCGGTGAACAACCGCGACGAGTTGGCACAGGCTTTCGCGCAATTGCAAACCGGCACCTCGCCAGTGGTGTGTATTTTGGAAAAACGTTTGCCGCTGGCCGGTGAATGCTCTGTGGTGATTGCGCGCGGTTTTGACGGACACACTGTGCATTTGCCTTTGCAAACCAATCTGCACCGCGGTGGCATTTTGGCCGTGACCGAGGTGTATGAGCAGGCCTTGCCGCAAGACATGGCGACATTGGCCATTCAATCCGCTATTCAAATTGCCAACGAACTCAACTACCACGGTGTGTTGTGCGTGGAGTTTTTTTTGCTGCAACCGGGACCGCAACACGACGCACTCGGCCCGCTGGTGGTGAATGAAATCGCGCCGCGCCCGCACAACAGCGGCCACCACAGCATCAACAGCTGCGATGTTTCGCAGTTTGAATTGCAAGTGCGTTGCATGGCTGGCTTGCCTTTGACCATGCCGCGTTTGCACAGCCCGTGTGTGATGTTGAATTTGCTCGGCGATTTGTGGCTGCCAGATGGCGAGACAGTTGTTGAACCGGATTGGGCGCAAGTGTTGCAACTGCCCGGCGCTCACCTGCATTTGTATGGCAAAACCGAGGCTCGCCCTGGCCGCAAAATGGGTCACTTGAGCATGACCGCAGCGACCATTCAAGAGGCACGTCAACACGCGTTGCAAGCAGCAAGCATGCTGGGTATGGCGGCGTGGTGACTGACTCTATGCGTTCACACCACGTTTCGGTTGTGTTGTGTTCGCCAAAAACTTCACGCACATGACGCCATGAGCAGCCCTGTTTTTTTGACTGACTCTGCCGCTGACATTTTGTTTGCGGCGCGCACATTGGCTGACGGCGGCTTGCTGGGCTTGCCAACAGAAACGGTTTATGGACTGGCTGCTGACGCACTCAACCCGAAAGCCGTGGCCACGATTTTCAAAGCCAAGGGCAGACCGGCAGACCATCCGCTGATCGTGCATGTGTGTTCCATCGATCAAGTCTCTTTGTACGCCGCTGAAGTGCCTGCGTTTGCGCAGGCTTTGATGCAAGCCTTTTGGCCGGGACCGTTGACTTTGATATTGCCGCGTCGCGCCGGTGTGGCCGAGGCTTGCGCCGGTGGACACGACACGATCGCTTTGCGTTGCCCGTCGCACCCGTTGGCACAACAGGTGTTGAAGCAGGCGCTGGCCTTGGGCGTGACAGGCGTGGCCGCACCAAGCGCCAATCTGTTCGGTCGCGTCAGCCCCACCACCGCTATGCATGTGCGCGAAGCATTTGCTGATTTGCCTGTGTTGGATGGCGGCGCTTGCGAAGTCGGTATCGAGTCCTCCATTGTGGACGCCAGCCGTGGCGTGCCGGTGTTGATGCGCCCGGGCATGTTGAGTAGAGGCCAACTCAGCGCGGCTTGCGGTCAGCCTGTGCAAGGTTTGCAAACTGCACACACACCATCACTCACCCAAACGGTGGCACCTGCGGCACCCGGCATGTTGTTGTCGCATTACGCGCCGCGTGCAAAACTGTGTTTAGGAACCGCTGCAGAGATTGAGGCACACGCCGCACAGGCCACAGCGAAGTTGGCGGTGTGGGCACGCAGTTCTTTGCAACTGCCGTCGCATGTCAAGCAAAGCCCCATGCCGCAAAACGCTGCCGATGCGGCGCACGATTTGTTTGCCACCTTGAGAGCGCTTGACGCGCCGGGCGTGGTTCAGATTTGGGTGGAAACACCACCTTCAGATGAAGCCTGGGAAGGCGTGCGCGACCGTTTGCAACGCGCCAGCGCTTGAATTTACGCCATTGGCAAATTCACCTGAATGACACGCTCACGGTTGACGCTGACACACCATGGCTTGTATTTTTTCCTCGCGGCTGCCTTTTTCAATCGTCAACCATTGCGCAAACGGTGCGCGAACGCCTGTGTCTGAACGGTAAGCCAAGGGCGCGTCGTTTTGGATGCCTGTGACCCGGTTGTTTTCAATCAAGGTGCGCATCATCAACATGAACTGTTGTTCGCTGCAATCGATGTTGAGTTGAAACGCATCGTAAGCGTAAGGGCTGTTGGCCGAGCGCCTTTGTAGCCAAACCGTGCGAATCGGTCCGTTGCGGGACACACCATTCACATCAAGACCGTAATGCATGCCATCTGCCGTTAATTCCACGGTTTGCCACGCCGTGTTGGCGTCCACCATGTACACACTGCGCGGGGTTTTGGTCATGGGACTGCAAGCCTGCAAGATGAAGACACTCATGACTACATACCCAAAAACCTGAGCAAGCTTAAGCATCTTTGACCGCTTTGTTTAAATAAATTGATTTTGTCGTTGATTAGGTTCTAGCTCATGGTCAATTCATGAATCAACGGTTGTCTTTGCCTGCGGTCCAATCGATCAAGGCGTCCATCACCGGTCGGGCTTGGTTGGCGTTGGCATGGTTGACCATGGCCACCAGCACAAAACGCTGGCCGTTGGCCGCATCCACATAACCGGCAATGCCCATGACATCGCGCAAGCTGCCGGTTTTCAAATGCGCTGCCGCTGTGCTTTTGCTGCGTTTCAATGTGCCGTCCATGCCGGTCAGCGGCAACGAAGCCATCAACTCAGGCATGAACGCTTGTGCCCAAGTCCATTGCAACAAAGCGGCCAAAGACTGGGCGCTGATGCGCGAGTCGCGGCTCAAGCCTGAACCTTTGTCAAGAAGCGGAGCATCCACTGCTTGCAGCCGCTCGCGCCACCAGGCTTGCAACACGTCCACCGCCAACGCTGGCGTGCCGCTGTTGCGCTTTTGCGCGGCCAAGGTCAAAAACAGTTGCTCGGCCATGACGTTGTTGCTGTATTTGTTGATGTCGCGCACCACTTCGGCCAGCGTCGGTGACTCGTGAAACAACACAGGTTTCAACTGGGGCGGCACCACACCATCGCGCACGCTGCCGCTGAGCTGTCCGCCGAGTTGCAACCACATGCCGTGCACTGCGCGGGTTGCAAAACGCTCTGGATCGGTATAGGCCACAGGCCAGATTTTTTCCCCGCATGACAAGGGATAGCTGCCGGCCAACACAATGTTGAGCGGTTGTTGAAAGTCTGCTTTCAATCCGCCTCTGTAGTCACTGCATTCACCCGAGGACAAAGGCACGGTCGTTGGCAGTTTGACACCGGCCAAGGGCGGCTCCACATGCACACGCGCGACTTTGTTGGCTGCATCAGGCGTGAACTGCAACAACAAAGACTTGTAGTTGATCAGCAGCCCATCGGGTGCCGCGTTGTAAGGCCGTAAAGGTTCGCCATCAAAACCGCCGGGGTCTTGCGGCGGCACATTAAACACGCTGCGGTCGAGCACGATATCGCCTTGTATCTGGCGCACACCCAAACCTTGTATGCGTCGCATCAACAACCACAATTGCTCGACACCCAAGCGCGGGTCGCCGCTGCCTTGCAGATACACATTGCCTTGCAATACGCCGTCGCGCACCGGCCCGTCCATGTACACCTGAGTGCGCCAGGTGAACGGCGGGCCTAGGATGTCGAGCGCGGCCGCGGTGGTCACCAGTTTCATCAACGATGCCGGGTTTCGCGCCTGCGTGGCCTGGTGTTGCAAACGCGGGCTGCCTGCTTGAACCGGCAACACCACCACACTCAAAGCCTCAGCCGGTATACGCGCGGCTTTCAATGCCTCTTGCACATGGGCCGGCAAACCACTGCCCGGTTGCGCGAATGCGGTTGCAGGTATCGATTGCAAAGCGACAGCGAAAAGGCCGGATAGGAAAAGGCGGTAAGTCATGTCGCCATTATCAAACCTCAGATCCGCTGTGCAAGGATAATCAGTGGATGCATACATTCATGAAACAGCTGCTCAGTGGCTCCTCACGACGCAGCGGTTTATGGGCGGCCGTGGTCACGGTGTCGATTTGGACCGCCTTCATCATCATTGCGCGCGCCTCAGCCAGTCAGCAATTGCTGCCGCTGGACATTACGTGGGCGCGCATCATGGGCGCGAGCGCGGTTTTGCTGCCTTGGTCTTGGTGGAACATGCGGCAGCAGCGCCGCAACGGCTTGAACGCCGGTTCTTTCTGGGGCTTGTCGCCGTTGCCTTGGCGCATCACCGTCATCACCGGATTTTTCGGCGGTTTTTGTTATGCCGTGCTTGCCTACAGCGGTTTCTTTTTTGCCCCCGCCGCGCACGGCTCGGTGCTGATGCCGGGCAGCCTGCCGCTGTGGACCAGTGTGCTTGCGGTATTTATATTGGGTGAACGCTTGCACGGTTACCGCTTGATGGGTCTGGCCATGATCATCTGCGGCGATCTGCTGGTCGGTGGTAGCAGTCTGTTGCACGCATTTGACGGCGGCACCGTGTGGATAGGCGATGTGATGTTCATGTGTGCGAGTTTTTGCTGGTCGACTTACAGCGTGTTGAGCCGTCGCTACCAACTCGAACCTGTGTTTGCCACAACCGCCATCACTTGTTTTGCGTTTTTCGGTTTTGTGCCTGCTTATATGTTGTTGTGTGCCTTCGGTGTGTTGCCTACCCATTTGTGGTCCGCACCGTGGACCGAGGTGCTGTGGCAAGCGGCGTTCCAAGGCGTAGGCTCTGTGGTGATTTCAGGCATCAGCTTCACAGTGATGATTCGCGCTTTCGGCCCGGTGCGCTCGACCATGTTGACATCATTGGTGCCGGGTTTGTCGGCATTGGGTGCCATGCTGGTGTTGGGTGAGCCTTTGAGCTGGCAAGTCATGCTGGGTTTGTCTTTGGTCACGGTAGGCATTGTGTTTGGTGTGCAATCGGCCAAGCCCGCGGTATTGAAAGCGGCCGCATGAAATTGCTCGCCATCGACACCAGCACTGACCGCATGTCCTTGGCGGTGCAAAACGGCGCGCATGTCGTCACTCACCAAGGCGCGGCAGGCGCGCAAGCGTCCGCGCATTTGATCCATGCGATTTTGGACTTGCTTCAACAAGCCAATGTGTCTTTGCCAAGTTTGCAAGCGATAGCCTTTGGTCAAGGCCCGGGGGCGTTCACCGGGTTGCGCACCGCGTGTTCGGTGTCACAAGGTTTGGCCTTGGGTTTGAACATTCCTTTGGTTCCTATCGATACCTTGCTGTGTATCACGCAATCGTCTGAACCTGTGCACACCAAGGTGATGTCTGTGTTGGATGCGCGCATGGGTCAGGTTTACAGTGCGGCCTATGAAAGAACTTCTGCGGGCTGGTCCACGGTTGACAAGCCCATGTTGAGTCGCCCGGATGAATTGCATTGGCCTGCGCAGTGGCAAGACCAGCCCGTGTTGTTGACAGGCAATGCGGTGAACAGCTTGGCGCAAGATTTACAACATTTGCAGCACCCACAGGTCAGTGTGCAAGAACAATGGCCGGATGCCCGCGCTATGTTGACATTGGCTGCCGCGGCTTGGCAGCGCGGCGAGTGTGTGGCCGCCGCAGATGCCGCGCCGATTTATATCCGTGACGAGGTGGCACGCACCACCGCGCAACGCTTGGCAGACAAACAGGCACTCTCATGAAGCTGTTTCGCAAAAGCACGGAGTCGCCACCCAAAAACATGGCCAAGTTTTTGGCGATAACGCCGCTGAACATGACGCAAGACATGTTGGAGCAGGTGTTGTTGATTGAGCAAGGTGCTTACTCGCATCCTTGGACCCGGGGCAATTTTGTCGACTCGATCATCAGCGGCTACCACATGCCTGTGTGGTTTCATGAGCAGGAATTGCTGTGTTATCTGGTGGCCATGCGCGGCGCTGACGAGGCGCATTTGCTCAATTTCACCGTGGCACCTGACTACCAGCGCCAAGGGCTGGCGCATGCCATGTTGACCCATTTGCAAACCTGGGGACAAGCGCAAGGTGTGCACAGTTTGTGGCTGGAGGTGCGCATCAGTAACCAACGTGCCATCGATATTTACACCGCGTTCGGTTTTGTGCAGGATGGTGTGCGGCGCGACTATTACCCGGCGCAATCCGGCGTGCGCGAAGACGCCGTGGTCATGTCTCTGACCTGGTGACGCAACAGTGGTAACTTCTGCACCATGACTCCATTGCTTGATGCCCGTCAACGCGCCATGCTGGCCGAGATGGGCGTGCGCGTCTGGCAACCGGCAGCGGGTGCGCCTGCGCCACAAACTGCCGAACCAGAAGCACCGGTTTCTGTTGCACCACAAGCAGCGCCAGTTGCTCCTCCCTCCTCTGCCAAAGCCTCGCTGGCCGCGCTCAAAACCGTGGTGCTCAAGCCCCCTGCCGCGCCACAAGCTCTTCACGCAGAAGAAAAACCCATTGCACCATTGCCCGCCGGTTTGTCCGCAATGGGTTGGACGGAATTACAAACGGCAGCCGCCTCATGCCAGGCATGCCAGGCATGCCACTCGCGCAGCCGCAGTGTGTTTGCAGACGGCACGCCCGCCGCCGATCAAGCTGCCACCGACTGGCTCATCATTGGTGACGCACCGAACGACCTTGAAGACGCCAGCGGCACGCCGTTCAGCGGTCCGGAAGGCGTGTTGCTCGACGCCATGCTGCACGCCATGGGCTTGAAACGCGGCACGTCGGGCAATGCGCCTGAGTCTGTGGTCTTGGTCAACGCCTTGAAATGCAAGCCCGACGCCCAACGCCAACCCTCTGCGTTCGATATGACCCAATGCAGACATTTTTTACAGCGTCAAATTGAATTGCTACAGCCACGTATGATTTTGGCGCTTGGCCGCTTGGCTGCCCAATCTGTGTTGCACGACAGCGTGAGTGAGGTGGAGCACATGCCGCTGGGCAAATTGCGCGGGCAAGTGCACCAAGCCTATGGGCGACCTGTGGTTGTCACTTACCACCCGGCTTATTTGCTGCGCACCACTTCAGACAAAGCCAAGGCCTGGAGCGATTTGTGTCTGGCCATGGGCCATTTGCGCGGGTCAGGCAACTAAGCGCTCCTGTTTGCGCCGCGCCTCACGGCTGATGTGACTGCCTACAATCTTGTTCATGACATTCATCGAACAATTACTTCAAGCCACGCAATCTCACCAATCGCTGTTGTGTGTCGGCTTAGACCCAGAGCCTGCCAAATTCCCAGATCTTTTTCGCAACAAGCCTGCACACATATTTGATTTTTGTGCAGCCATTGTGGACGCCACACATGATGTGGTGTGCGCCTTCAAACCGCAAATCGCGTATTTCGCGGCGCACCGCGCTGAACATCAGTTAGAGCAATTGGTTGCGCACATTCGCCAAGTCGCACCTTCGGTGCCAGTGATTTTGGATGCCAAGCGCGGCGACATCGGCAGCACCGCTGAGCAATACGCCATTGAAGCTTTTGAGCGTTACGGTGCGGATGCCGTCACTTTGTCGCCATTCATGGGCTTTGATTCTGTTGAGCCTTATTTGAAACGCCATGGCAAAGGCGCATTTTTGTTGTGCCGTACCTCCAACCCCGGCGGGGATGATTTGCAAACGCAGCATTTGAAAGATGTGCCTGGCACGCCACGCTTGTTTGAACATATTGCGCAACTGGCCCAAGGCGAATGGAATAAGAACGGTCAACTGGGTTTGGTGGTGGGCGCGACTTACCCGCAAGAGATTGCGCGCGTGCGCGAATTGGCGCCAACCGTGCCGCTGTTGATTCCCGGTATTGGTGCACAAGGCGGCGACCCGGTGGCGACCGTTCAAGCGGGATTGCGTGCAACAGGTCAGCAAATCACCGGCCCCATCGTCGTCAATTCATCGCGTGCGATTTTGTATGCGTCTGCCGCGTCCACATTTGCAGCAGACGCCAGACAAGCGGCCATCGATGCCAAACAAAGTTTGTCACATGATTCGCTTTTTACTATTTAAAAAAATAATCATCTTTAACAATGCAATTGTTCTTTTAATCAATATAGGCATAAAAAAGTAATTCAAATCATTAGGTTAATGTGAGCATCTGGTTTATGAGCTATGGTCAGGTATTAAAAAAATAAATGCGCCATGACAACGAACCGCTCGCAATTTTTTGCTTTTTTAGAATCCGTCAGCCATATTCAACATCGATACCAAGAAAAGCTACCTGATTTGGACGCGCTGGTGTTATTGATGTATGTGTCTATGGCGAATGAAAAAAACAACCTTTGAATGTCACCCAAGCGATGAACATGAAAAGCATAGGTTCGCCAGCCATGCTGTATCGCAAGATCAATGATTTATTGCATTTGGAATTGGTTGAACTGGTTTACGAGGGCACCAACCGGCGCACCAAATACTTGATACCAACCGCCAAAGCTTTGGTTTTTGCAGATGAAATGGCAGATGCTGCGGCCCATATTTACCAACCGATAAGCGCTTAAGCTTGCGGATGTAAGAGCCGTTGCAAATAGCGTCCGGTCACGCTCTCAGGGTTGCGCGCGATTTGCTCGGGCGTGCCGGTGGCCACCACTTGTCCGCCGCCGCTGCCGCCTTGCGGCCCCATGTCAATCACCCAGTCTGCGGTTTTGATCACATCTAAATTGTGCTCAATCACCACCATAGTGTTGCCAGCATCCACCAACTGACGCAAGACCTTCAGCAGCAAATCGATATCGGCGAAATGCAAACCCGTGGTCGGTTCATCCAGGATGTAAAGCGTTCTGCCGGTGTCGCGCTTGCTGAGTTCCAGCGCCAGCTTGACGCGTTGCGCCTCACCACCAGACAAAGTGGTTGCCGCCTGTCCTAAGCGTATGTAACCCAAGCCCACTTCCATCAAGGTGTTGAGCTTGCGCGCCAAGGTCGGCACTGCTTTGAAAAACGCCAACGCGTCTTCCACCGTCATGTTCAAAATCTGCGCGATGTTTTTGCCCTTGTACTGCACATCCAAAGTTTCGCGGTTGTAGCGCTGACCCAGACACACATCGCAAGGCACATACACATCGGGCAAAAAATGCATTTCCACTTTCACCATGCCGTCGCCTTGGCAGGCGTTGCAGCGGCCGCCATCGACGTTGAAGGAAAACCGGCCCGGCCCGTAACCGCGCTCGCGCGCCATCGGCACCTCGGCCATCAATTCGCGCAGCGGAGTGAACAAGCCGGTGTAGGTAGCCGGGTTGGAACGCGGTGTGCGGCCAATGGGCGACTGATCGACGTTGATGACTTTGTCAAAGTTGTACAAGCCCAGAATGTCATCGTGCGCCGCCGGTTCTTCATGGGCGCGGTGAATTTGCCGCGCGACCGCCGCGTACAAAGTGTCATTCACCAAGGTGGATTTGCCCGAACCGGATACACCGGTCACGCAGGTGAACAAACCGACGGGAAACTCCACCGTCACGTTTTGCAGGTTGTGGCCGCGTGCGCCGACCACAGTCAGCGATTGCTTGGCGACTGTGCGATTGGCTGGCACAACCGGGCTGCCAAACACATTGCTGGCCACCGGTTGCGCGGCTTGAACAGTGGTTTGTTGCAGCAGCCAATCGCGGCGTTTCTCAGGCACTTCTATGGATAAAGCGCCGCTCATGTAACGCCCGGTCAAGGACTCGGGGTTGGCTTCAATTTCAGCCGGTGTGCCTTGCGCCATCACGCGTCCGCCGTGCACGCCTGCGCCCGGACCCATGTCTATGCAATGGTCGGCGGCGCGGATCATGTCTTCGTCATGCTCGACCACCAACACGCTGTTGCCTATGTCGCGCAAATGTTTGAGCGTGTCGATCAATCGGTCGTTGTCGCGCTGGTGCAAACCGATGCTGGGCTCATCCAGCACATACATCACACCGGTCAAGCCCGAGCCGATTTGCGAAGCCAGCCGAATGCGCTGTGCTTCACCGCCTGACAAGGTGTCGGCGCTGCGCGACAAGCTGAGGTAAGTCAAACCCACGTCGTTCAAAAACTTCAAGCGGTTGGCGATTTCTTTCACCACTTTGTCGGCGATATCGGCTTTGTTGCCCTCGAGTGTGAGGTTTTGAAAATAGGTCTGGCATTCAGACAAGGTGGTGTGGCTGACATCGTGCAGCGTGCGCGCCGACGGGCCCGTGCCCAAGCGCACATGGCGGGCTTCGGTGCGCAAGCGTGTGCCCTCGCAGGCCAGACACGCGCGGTGACCGCGGTAACGCGCCAGCTCTTCGCGCACGAGTGATGAATCGGTGTCGCGATAACGCCGGCTCATGTTGTGGACTATGCCTTCAAACGGGTGCGATTTGCTGGTTTTGCGACCGGCCTTGGCGCCCGACTCCAGCACATAACTGAATTTGATCTCTTCTTCGCCCGAGCCGAACAACAGCACTTGTTTGACGTTCTCAGGCAAATTTTCAAACGGTGTCTCCAAGTCAAAGCCATAGTGTTTGGCCAGACTCTCAAGCATCGCAAAGTAATACGCGTTGCGTTTGTCCCAACCTTTGATGGCACCACTGGCCAAGCTGATGTCAGGAAACGCGACGATGCGCGCCGGATCAAAAAAACTTTGTTCGCCCAAGCCTTCGCAGTCCGGGCAGGCACCCAATGGCGAATTGAAAGAAAACAAACGCGGTTCGAGCTCGCCAATGGCAAAGCTGCAATGCGGACAAGCAAATTTGGCGTTGAACGCATGCTCTGTGCCGGTGTCCAAATCCAACACCAGGGCGCGTCCGTCGGCCAAACGCAGCGCGGTCTCCATGCTCTCGGCGATACGCTGCAGCATATCGGGACGCACTTTGAGCCGGTCTATCACCACATCGATATCGTGTTTTTCGTTTTTCACCAGTGTGGGCAAATCGGCCAGCTCAACCACTTTGCCGTCCACGCGAAAACGCACAAACCCTTGGGCTTGCATTTGCATGAACACTTCGGTGAATTCGCCTTTGCGCTCGCGCGCCACCGGCGCCATCAACAAAATGCGGGTCTCTTCGGGCAAAGCCAGTACCGCGTCCACCATTTGCGACACGCTAGAGGCTTGCAAAGGCACGCCGTGCTCGGGGCAATGCGGCGTGCCCGCACGCGCGAACAGCAAGCGCAGGTAATCGTGAATTTCAGTCACCGTGCCGACGGTCGAGCGCGGGTTGTGGCTGGTGGCTTTTTGCTCGATGGCAATCGCCGGTGACAAACCTTCGATCAAATCCACATCGGGCTTGTCCATGCGCTGTAAAAACTGGCGCGCATAAGCGGAGAGGCTTTCTACATACCGCCGCTGACCTTCGGCATACAAAGTGTCAAACGCCAAACTGGATTTGCCCGAGCCGGACAAACCGGTGATCACCACCAACTGGTTGCGCGGTATGTCGAGGTCTATGTTTTTCAGGTTGTGGGTGCGCGCACCGCGAATACTGATTTGACCGAACGCACCACGTCCGCCGACATGGTTCAGTAAGTAATTGGCATCTGAGGGAGAATTCACGGGTTCAGTTTTATTTTGGGCAACCTGCCATCATAGCCAATCCCTTATTTCACATGTCTTGCTTCAGCTTTCCTCCGACAGCATGCCTTTTGCTGCTTCAGCCATGACGCAAGCCAAAGCGCTGAGTTTGCAAGGCTTTCTCAGTCTGTTGTTGGTGGCCTTGTTGATGGCGGCCAACCATGTGGCGGCGCGCTTGGCTTTCAACAGCGGCTTGGATGTAGCCACTGCCGTGGCGGTGCGCAGTGGAACCACTGCCATGGTGGTCGGCTTGTTGGTGTGGCTGGCGCACGTTCCCTGGCGTTTGTCACGGCAGCACTTGCGGGGTTTGTTGATGATCGGGGTGATGATCGGCACGCAAAGTCAGCTTTTGTATGGCGCGGTATCGCGCTTGCCCGTGGCCTTGGCCTTGCTTGCTTTCAACACCTACCCGCTGTGGGCGGCTTTATGGAACCGCGTTTTTTACGGTCAACCACCGGAGCGCCAAGTCTTGCTCACCATGCCGGTCATTTTGGCTGGGCTGGCCTTGGCTTTGGATGTGGCCGGTGCAGCCTCTGGCTTGGGAGCGCGACAGCAATGGGCGGTCATGGGTGAAGGGGTGGCGTTTGCCATGGCTGCCGCCGCGAGTTTTGGCATGGTGCTGGTGTGGACGCAACATGAAACCACCGGTCTGGACGGCCGGGTGCGCACTTTGTTCAGTTTGCTGATTGCCGCCAGCGTGGCCCTGGCTGTTGTTGGCTGGCACGGTGGCCCGCACTGGCCGCAAACCGATATCGGCTGGCTGGGCTTGCTAGGCTTGACCTGTTTGTACGGCAGCGGTTTCACGCTGATGTTCACCGTGTTGCCCAAGCTCGGTGTGGCGGGCAATACCGCCATCATGAATGTGGAACCGGTGTTTGCGTTGATGTTGGGCTGGGCCATACTTGATCAACGAATTGAACCGGTTCAAATCGCAGGGGCGGTCTTGGTGGTGGCTGCAGTGATTTTTCTGGGTTTGCGCAAGCGCGCATAAAGGCCTACTTGATGAAGTGCTCAAACCTATGTTGTTTTTAAAAATACTTTGGTCCCAATGGCAATTGGGCTGGGACCGCTGGCCGCTGAAGTGGCAATTGCGCAATCTGTTTATTTGGTTGCGCGTGAAATACACACCGGTGCGTGAAAACCCGTTCTCTGCCTTACCCGCTTTGAACGAGGCCCAAGCATTGCGCTTACAAGCTTATTGCCAATTGCGTGGTCCGTTGCCACTGCCTGACCACAGCACCCTGGCGCGCGACATCAGTTTGAAAAAAAACAGCCACTATGTCGGCGATTTGCTACGCTGTTTGTACCCGCGTTTTTTGAACCGATCTTTTGTCAAAGAATTTGGCGACGTCAATTGGATTCCCGATGTGCCCACGCTCTTGAAAAGCCGCCCGATAGCGGGCGACAACAGCAACGCGGTCTTGCTTCCCTTGGATGTGCGCAGGCACATGTGCTTTCCCCATGACCCTATGCCCTTTCACAGCAAACGCGCTGCCATGGTGTGGCGCGGCGCAGGTTACCAACCGCACAGACAAATGTTTTTGCAGCAAACAGCGGAGCTTAGCTGCTGTGACGCAGGCGACCCGGGCTTGCCTGCAGACCATGCGCAACACAGACCGTGGTTGAGCATTCACCAGCAACTGCAATTCAAATACATCATCTCTGTCGAGGGCAACGATGTGGCCACCAATTTGAAATGGATCATGCATTCCAACTCTTTGTGTGTGATGGCCAAACCCAAATTTGAGACCTGGTTTTTGGAAAGCCGTCTGCTACCCGGTGTTCACTATGCAGAAATGGCTGAAGACTTCAGCAATTTGCAGCAAGTGTTTGAGCACTACGAAAGCCACCCGGAAGAAGCATTGAACATCATTCGCCAAGCGCAAGCGTATACCCGCCAGTTTCTGGATGCGGCCTCTGAGCGCTTGCTGGCCCAACACGTGTGTCAGGCTTATTTCGATGCGGTTTCGCCCCACGCCAAGCCTTGAATGTGCAGCCCTACAAACGCCTTTAACGACAGCGAATCGTCAAATTTCCGCACTAAGATAGCCCTCAGGCTTCACAGTGCCGTTTTTCCAACCTTTTGTGTTCGCCTGCTGCCCGTTTGAGAATCCACACTGCCTACTTTTTTTGCCACTGACTTATGAATGACACGACTTTTTTAACCAACTTGCACGAGCACATGGCCTTGTTTCAGCAACTCGGCGCGCTTGACAGATCTGTCAGCCAAGCCATTGATGCTTGCGTGCAGAGTTTGCAAAAAGGCGGCAAATTGATGTTGTGCGGCAACGGCGGCTCAGCGGCCGACAGCCAACACTTGGCAGCAGAATTCACCGGACGCTTCATCAAAGACAGACCGCCTATCGCGGCCGTGGCCTTGTCCACCGACACCTCGGCCCTGACTTGCATAGGCAACGATTACTCTTTCAATGACATTTTTTCCAGACAAGTGCAGGCCTTGGGCAAAGCCGGTGATTGCCTGATCGCCATTTCCACTTCAGGCAATTCCGGCAATGTGCTGGCGGCGGTGGCTGCAGCCAAGTCCCTGGGTATCAGCACCATTGGCTTGCTCGGACGCGATGGTGGCAAGCTCAAAGCCCAGTGCGACATTGCCATTGTGGTGCCCAGCCAAGTCACTGCACGCATACAAGAAGCACACATACTGATAGGCCACAGCCTGTGCGGCGCGGTCGAGTTGAAACTTGGACTGGTGTCTGCTGACTGAGGTTTGACCATGAGCACTATTCCCAACGTGTTGCCCGATTTTTCACATGCCCGTTTGCTGATCGTGGGCGACGTCATGCTCGACAGTTATTGGTACGGGCCGACCGGACGCATTTCGCCCGAAGCGCCTGTGCCCGTGGTGCATGTCAACAAAGAGGAAGTGCGTTTAGGCGGCGCTGGCAATGTGGCGGCCAACACCGCCGCGCTGGGTGTGAAAACCGTGTTGATGGGTTTGGTCGGTGAAGATGAGTCGGCGAATCACATGCAACAGTTACTCAGCGAACGCGGCATTGATGCGCATTTGCAAACCGTCAAAGGCAGCAAAACCATCACCAAGCTGCGCATTATTTCGCGCCAGCAGCAACTGATTCGTTTGGATTTTGAAGACCATTTCCCGCAATGGCAGTCGGATGCGTTTTTGCAAACCTACCAAGCGCAACTGGCGCATATAGATGCCGTGATTTTGTCGGACTATGCCAAAGGCGCTTTGCGTTGTGCTGCAGACATGGTCAAACTCGCACGCGCTGCCGGTAAGCCTGTCATCATCGACACCAAAGGCACGGACTTCGAACGCTACCGGGGTGCCACCTTGATCACCCCGAACATGGGTGAATTTGAAGCCGTGGTCGGGCATTGCGCCAGCGATGCGGAGATTGAAGCCAAGGGACAGCAATTGCGCGCCTCGCTCGATTTGGAAGCCGTCTTGGTCACACGCAGCGAAAAAGGCATGAGCCTGATGATGCGCGATCAACCGGCTGTGCATATTTCCACACGCGCGCAAGAAGTGTTTGATGTGACCGGCGCAGGTGATACCGTGGTGGCCACATTGGGCGCGTCTCTGGCAGCTGGTTTGCCACTGACGCAAGCCATGAACCTGTCCAATGTGGCGGCGGGTCTGGTGGTGGCCAAACTCGGAACCGCGACCGTCAGCTTTGACGAGTTGCGTCAATCCTTGCAACCGCAGACGGGTGAGCACGCGGTGTACAGCGAAGACAGCCTGCACCAGCGAATTCAACAAGCCCGCGCGGCCGGGAAACGCGTGATCATGACCAACGGTTGTTTTGACATTCTGCACCCCGGACACATCGATTATTTGGAAAAAGCACGCGCGCTGGGTGACATGTTGTTTGTGGCTGTGAATGACGACGATTCTGTGCGGCGACTCAAAGGCGCAGGGCGGCCGGTCAACCCCTTGTCCACGCGCTTGCGCATGTTGTCTGCTTTGGCTTGCGTCAACGGTGTGGTGGCTTTTTCAGAAGACACGCCCGAACGTTTGTATTGCCATGTGTTGCCCAACGTGTTGGTCAAAGGCGGTGACTACACCAGCGATCAAGTGGCCGGCGGCGACTGCGTGACTGCGGCCGGCGGAGAAGTGGTGATCCTCGATTTTCTGGCCGGACATTCGACCACGAGCTTGATAGAAAAAATACAAGGCACGCCTTGAAACACTTCTCCCGGGTGTCATCAAAATTGCATGACCGGTGAGTCAATGGATATGAAATCTAAACAACCCTATTTACTCGTCGCTTTTTTTGTTTTGTTTTCATGGCTGATCTACCAGCAGTTACAAACACTGAGCTTGTCGAGTTTTATTTTTTCTGACTCACTGTATTTGGCGACCATGGACACATTTGGCTGGGCCAATTACAGCTCGCCGATCAACGTCAATTTTTTCCCCGACTATTTGTTTTACCAAGCAAGCAGCGTTTTAAGCGCCGACCCGATTGTGCGCGTCATCTATACCGGTTTGATTCAATTCGCATGCATTGCATTGGCTGTGACGTTGGTGACCAAGCCTTATGCAGCCGCGCTGTATTTGTCTATTTATGTATTCACCGCATTGGACTTCGCCGTCTCGCTGTCGTCGCATACGCTTTTGATTTTGCAAGTCATCATGACTTTGTATTTGCCCGCCAGATTCCGCTTTCTGGCGGTGATGGCGTTCTCTTTGTCCGACCCCATGTTTTTATTGATTGCTTCTGCTTATCTGGTGGCCCGGTCCCTGGTGCAGAAAAACAGCCAATACAAACAGCATGTGTTTTTAATGGCCGTGTGGGCACTGTGTTTTGTTTATGGTGAATTGAACAACTATTTCAACAAAGTGATTTTGATGTTGATCGCCGGTGCTTTGGCGTCCTGGTTTGTTCAATTGGCCTACGCCAAATTCAAAATCCCAGTCACGCTGACATTCAGTGTAGAAAAAGTCTGCGGCTTTTTGCTGATCGCTACCGCCGTGGCATTGGCCTTGATGGAATATCCGCAGTGGCCGATTGCGCCTATCCGCGAGAGATACATCATTGCCATCTTGGGCAGCGGCATGGTTTTGCTGTTTCAAGAGTCCGCCATCACACTCAGCAAACTGGTGTTGTCATTGGTGTGCACGGCGATTTTTTCTGTGTTCTTGTTTTTATCAGCACCTGCAATGGTGAGCAAAATCGACACAGAGTTTGCGCGGTTTGACTGTCTCGCCAAAGCGCTCATTGCACGCGGTATCGACACGGTGGCTGTGGACTACTGGGTCTCCAAACCCTTGTTTTTGCGCTCACCCGAACCCTTGAAGCTGATGCAATTTGAATTCTTCAAGGCTGAGCCTTTTCTTTGGGGCTCACCTTATGCATGGGCACACGGGGATGTGAAATACTTTATCCAACGGGTTGGTTGCACCCAAGAGTCCGAGCGCACGCATTGCACAAAAGAATGGTTAAACACAGTCGCCAAGCCGCAGGCTTTACTGTGTGAGAGTTTCGAGTTGTATGTGGCGGATCAGCCTCAAAGTTTCCACGACATCACGCAAAAATCTGACAGTATTCAGAAAAATTTCAAGCGCAAGGTGACAGACAAATTGGGTCTTTAAATACCGAAGCCAGGTAATTTATGCAGCCTGGCCCGCAACCACGAATGCTTGATACGACCAAGCGGCAATCCATTGGATTGAACACCTGAGTGATGCAACTGTTGCAACTGCCGATGCATGTATTTTTTATCTGTGTTCGGCCAGTAATGCTCTACTTCCCTGTACACCTCAGAGATATGCACTTGATGCATCCGAAACGCTTCTGCCACCGCACATTGCTCGATGGTATGGGCTTTGAATGAGGCGTTCACCATGGCGTCGATGATGGCAATCGCATCATCCAAACAAGCCATATGCGACACATGTAAACCCACCAGACCTGAGTTGTACATGATGGTGTGTTGCTCGTCATAGCTGTAGGTTTTGCCTGATGGCAACTGCACAGACCTTAAAACTTCACCCGGGTAAGGATTGCGTTTTTCAAATTTGTTCATCAGCACATGCTGTGAGTTGATTTTGGCTAAGTGATGGTTGATATTGTTTTTGAAATAGGTGTCGGTGTCTAAAAAAACGATGTTGGCGTCTTGTCCGTGTTCTTGCAAAGCTCTTTTGATCACGCAAGGTTTGACCCGGAAATGGTAGATGCCGTTCAATGAATAAGCTGGTATGTCTTGCGCTATCGATACCGCTGTGACGGGCAAATGCGCATAAAACTCAGGGCTCTCGGTATAGACCAACACATCAGATTTGACCAGTGAATGGTGGTCAAGCAATGTGGCCAGCGAGTATGTCAGTTCCTCTTTGTATGTTTTTTTGTTTCCATACTCAATATAGAGAAATTTAATATTCATGGCTGTTTTTATTCGCTGGCACTATTTGCATGATAATAGCTTTTCATAGTTGTAAGTACGCTTCATTATTCAATTCAGCCGCAAATACTTGTTATGCATTTGATGATCAGTCGAGTGGAGGGAATCGGTGATGTTTGTTTGACATTGCCTGCCGTCGGTTACATCAAACGACTGCTGCCCGACTGCAAAATTTCCATGTTGGTCAGCCCGTACTCCCAAGCCGTGGCCCGCGCATGCACTTGGCTGGATGAAGTGGTGGTGCTGCAACCCGGTCAATCAGTCGATGAAATCGCCACTTTTTTATCCGGCTTTCAAGTCAGTCATTTTGTGCATGTCACGGCTAATAAAACTTTAAGCAAAGCCGCCAAGCAAGCGAAGATTCCCAACCGCAGCGGTCTGGCAGGTCGCTACTACCATTTGTTCACTTGCACCCAATTGATTTGGATGAGCCGGGCCAAAAGCGGTTTGCATGAAGTGCAGTTCAATTTGCTGTTGCTGGTGAGAAGTTTGAAGTTGGCAGAGCCTACTTTTGAAGAATTGAAAACCCATATGGTGGATTGGGCGGGTTTTCAACCTGCTGCAAATCCAACGCCCGGTCAAATGCAAGTGATTCTTCACCCTTTTTCACGCGGTCACGGTCGCGAGTGGCCGATACAACGTTATGCCGAACTCGCACATCTGCTTGTCAAACAAAACATACGCCCTGTGATCGGCGGCACGCAAGCTGATGCGCAATTGTTCGAGCCTGAACAATCACAGTTTCCCGTTGAGTGCCAATTGGTGTTCGGGCAAGACACGCTTGAAGGCTACATACAAAGAATTGCGCATGCAAATGCATTGGTGGCCTCCGGCACCGGACCGCTGCATATCGCGTCCATCATGGGCCAGCGTTGTGTCGGGCTTTTCCCGCCGAGAAAAGTGGTGCACAGCAAACGCTGGGGATGCCTGACACCGGCGTCGCGCAATCTGGAGTTGCCGGATTTTTGCAACCGCGACTGCTCCAACACCGAATGCGCATGCATGCAAGCCATTTCTGCGACCAGCGTGGCCGATGCGCTGACAGCGCTGATGCAACCGGCCCATTGACGGAAAGACCAATGACATGACCACGCTGTCCTTGCCAAAGCTTTCACAGTTGCCGCAGTGGTTCATCATTCTTTTTGTTTTTTCTTTTCCTTTTTCCACACCCATCGCCAGTTATTTCGCCACAGCGCTGTTGATTTTTTACTTGGCGTCAGGCGACTGGCCATCCAAATGGCAGGCCATCAAAACAAACCGGGTTTTGCATGTGTGTGTGGCTTTGTTTGCCTGGACCGTGTTTGCCGGTGTGTATTCACAAGCAAGCCACGAGTTTTTGATGAAGGACTTGTTCAAGTACAAAAAGTTGTTGCTTGCCATTCCTGTGTTTTTCTATATGACGTCTTTGCTGAAAACACGTATGGTCTGGGCGTATGTGGCGGCCGAGTTTTTTTCCATCGCGTTGTCGCTTTACAAGGGGCACGGACTGGTTCATTTGCTTTTGACCGGCACGTTTGAATATTCATCCAACTTCCGCATTTACATCATTGAAGGCATGCACATCGCTTTGGTGATGTTCATTTTGTTGTCTCACTTTGTTGAAAACCCCAAGCGGCGCCTGTTGACCGGCAGTTTGATTTTTATCTTGTGCGTTCATTCTGTGTTTCTCAACGGACGCATGTCTTTGATCAGTTTGCTGTTGAGTTTGAGTTATTTCCTCTTTTGGCGTCTTCAGAATATGCGTCAACGCGCATTGGCTTTTGTGGCTGCTTGCCTGCTTTTATTCGTCGCCTACCAACAATTGCCTTTGATACAAAAGCGGGTCGACCGCACCGTGGCAGAAGCACAGCAAGCCTTTGAACCCGGCGCGCCGCAAAGCATTCGGTTGCAGTATTTCCAAATCAGTTTCGATTTGTTCAAGTCTCAGCCTTTGATCGGACACGGGCCCGGTTCGTTTCACACAGCAACCACCAGTTTGGCTGACAAAGACGGTGAGTTCATTACTTTGTTGCACACCCACAATGAATACCTGACTTTGTTATCCCAATACGGATTGGTCGGTGGTTTGCTTTTTGCGTTGTTGGTGCTGGCCAGTCTTCGCCAAATGCCTGTGTCGCGCACATCCACTGACGCTCACATTGCATTCATGGGCATACTCTTGTTTTTGGTCAATTCGCTGACCGACTCCATGCTCTACATGGAAGGATTCTTCTTTGTGTATTTGATCGCCTACAACGACCAAACCCAAAAAGAATTGAAGCCATGCACCTGATCATCAGCCGCACCGATGCGATTGGCGATGTCTGCCTGACCTTGCCTGCCATGGGTTGGTTGAAATCTGTGCATCCGGACTGGCAAATCACCATGCTGGTCAAAGCTTATGCAGCCCCTGTCGCGCAAGCCTGTCAGTGGATAGACTCGGTGGCTATTTGGCCTGAACATATGGCTGAAGATGAACTCAGTGAATGGCTGCGGCAAATGCATGCTGACCACATCGTCCATGTGTTTCCCAATCGAAAAATTGCCAAAGCGGCCAAGCAAGCGGGAATACCAATCCGCAGCGGCGTCTGGGGCCGGGTCTACCACTGGTTCCATTGCAACCGCAAAGTCTGGCTCAGTCGGGCAGGCAGCCAACACCATGAGGCCTATCTCAATTTGCTGTTGTTGTCCAAGGTGCTGAACATCGCTTGCCCGGACGATGCGCTCATGCGCCAGCAAGTGGTGAACTGGTCAGGCATGCGTATGCCTGCCAACCCTGACAACACAAGCTCTAAAGACATCGTGCTTCACCCTTACTCACGCGGCAACGGACGCGAGTGGCCGATAGAACATTTCGCCGAATTGGCGCGTTTGATGGTGAATGACGGCTGGCACCCAGTGATCGGCGGCACTGCCCAAGATGCAGCGGTGTTTGCCACTCAACAACATTTGTTTCCTGCCGGCTGCACCCATGTCATGGGTGCGGATACGCTGGAGCTTTACATGCAGCGCATCGCCCGCAGCGCAGGTTTGGTCGCCTCGGGTACCGGGCCACTGCACATGGCGTCTTTGCTGGGTCAGGCCTGCGTGGGTTTGTTCCCGCCCAAACAAGGTGTGA
>JACCDM010501560.1_pt1 | contig 29238 bp, 29 predicted proteins | sample 7445851 | NCBI WGS metagenome assembly JACCDM01 (sample SAMN15323438, study PRJNA562643) | freshwater metagenome | isolation source: river surface water | place: USA:Blue River Watershed | collected 2017-08-16
ATGCGAAGCTCTCTTGTGCCAATTAGCGCGTAAATAACTATCTAAACTAGCCCTTGAGGGTGGTCATGAGCACCCCCTGCTATACGGCAGAATTCCACCATGCGTCTAGACCATGTTTCTTATGTGACTTCCCATGATCAACTTGCTGACACAGTACAACGCTTAGGTGCGCGCCTTGGTAGCACATTTGTTGATGGAGGCATTCATCCTCGATTCGGAACACGTAATTTTACGGCTTCACTGAAGAATGGCCAGTACATTGAAGTTGTATGCCCACTTGATCACCCAGCAACCGAGCAAACTCCTTGGGGTAAAGCTGTTTCAAAGAAAGCCAACGAAGGTGGCGGCTGGTTTACCTGGGTTTTCAGCACCAAAGACATTGCACCAATCGCTGAAAAGTTTGGTCGTGAAGCTACTGAAGGTCACCGCACACGTCCGAACGGAACAGATTTAAAGTGGAAACAAATCGGCGTGAAGGAGATTGCAGATACTCGCGAATTCCCATTCTTTATCCAATGGCTTTCAGCAGATCACCCATCACAAGATGGAACACCACTTGCCGAGATTGAGAAGATTGTTATTGCAGATAAGGATCAACTAGCTGACTCTTGGTTCAAGGAAGATATCTTGGCATCACTCGGTGATGTAAACATTGAGTGGATTGACCCCTCAACAAATGATGACCAATCAGGTATTGTGGCAGTCCACCTGTCGACTCCTACCGGAGTCATAGTCCTCGATTAACGCTGATGGAAGGGTGTCTTGACCCAATTAATAACCTAGTGCGAATTGAATGTTTATTTTTTCCCCATGAGCCCAACTCTCTGGCGACAAGGTTGTTTTGCACCTTTCGGTAGGGGAAGATAGGCCCTCAGAACTAGTGTCGAGGGAGCCCAAATGAGCGAGAAATTAAGTGACTTTACAATTCTCGTAACTGGCGCGGATGGGTTTATTGGCTCTCATCTTTCGGAAGCTCTTGTCCGCCGTGGTTACCGCGTTCGCGCCTTTGTTTACTACAACTCATTTAATTCCTGGGGATGGCTGGATCATTGCTCAGATGATGTAAAGGGTAAGTTTGAAGTAATTGCTGGAGACATCCGAGATCCACATGGCGTTAAAGTAGCAATGCATGGGTGTGATGCGGTGCTTCACCTAGCTGCCTTGATTGCAATTCCTTTTTCATATCATTCACCAGATACATATGTGGATACAAATATCAAAGGAACCCTAAATATTCTCCAAGCAGCGCGCGAACTTGGGGTAAGAAAAGTTGTGCACACCTCTACTAGTGAAGTTTATGGGACTGCACAGTACGTTCCAATTAATGAAAACCACCCTCTACAGGGACAGTCACCTTATTCGGCGTCCAAAATTGGAGCTGACCAGATTGCTTATTCTTTCTACTCCTCATTTGATTTGCCAGTTGTCACTGTTAGACCCTTTAACACATATGGGCCACGACAGTCGGCAAGAGCGGTAATTCCTACCATTATCACTCAAATCGCTAGCGGTGCCTCAAAGATCAACTTAGGAGCAATTTCCCCAACAAGAGATTTCAGTTACGTCGATGACACAGTAGACGGATTTATTTCAGCGCTAGAATCGGATAGGGGCATTGGAGAGACAGTGAATCTCGGATCTAATTTCGAGATATCTATTTTCGACACAGCATGCTTAATTGCCAAACAGATGGGTGTTGAAATCCAAATAGAATCAGCTCAAGAAAGAAATCGGCCAGAAAAATCAGAAGTTGAAAGACTGTGGGCTGATAATTCTAAAGCTAAAGAACTTTTGGGTTGGACACCCGTTTTTGCAGGGGAGTCTGGGTTTACGCGAGGGCTAGACAAGACTATTTCATGGTTTGAGAACCCAGGAAACTTGAAGTTGTATAAAGCAGACAGGTATAACATATGAATCTGTCAGCAGAATTAGATGAATTCACAAGGAAGATAGTTTCTGCCCTACAGATTGTTGCAGGTACGACTTCTGTGGCTCTGCATGAGCCTGAATTCATCGGAAAAGAATGGGATTATTTAAAAGAGTGCCTAGATACTAATTTTGTTTCTTCCGCCGGAAAATTCGTTGATAAATTTGAAAGAAACTTAGAGGAATACACAGGTTCTCGTCACGTGATTGCCGTATCAAATGGAACTTCAGCCTTGCATATTGCGCTCCTCTTGGCTGGTATTGAACCAGGTGACGAAGTACTAATTCCAGCCTTGACATTTGTGGCAACAGCTAATGCAGTAACTTATTGTGGTGCAATTCCACACTTTGTGGATTCAGAAGTTCTTTCACTGGGAATAGATCCAGAAAAACTAAAGATGTATTTAAAGTCCTCCACTTCAATGTCTTCTGGCATGTGTAAGAATCGAGCTACAGGGAGAGTTATTCGAGCCCTCGTACCTATGCACACATTTGGGCACCCTTCCAAATTAAGTGAGCTTCAGGAAATTTGTAAAGAATTTAACATCGTAATGGTTGAGGATGCAGCAGAATCTCTGGGTAGCTTTTACGAAAACCGACATACCGGAACCTTTGGACTACTGGGCACCTTGAGCTTCAATGGCAACAAAACTATAACAACAGGAGGTGGCGGGGCAATTCTTACCAGCGATTCTTCTTTGGCTGAGAAAGCGAAGCACTTAACAACTACTGCAAAGGTGCCGCATAAGTGGAGCTACGTTCATGATGAGATTGGCTTTAATTACAGACTCCCTAATTTGAATGCGGCGCTAGGCTGCGCTCAACTTGAATCGCTGGAATCCAAGATAAGTCGAAAACGACAATTATTCGAACGGTACCAAAGCTGCTTTGAGGATATTCAGGGAGTATCAATCCTTGAGGAGCCCAAAGGATGCCGAAGCAACTACTGGTTACAAACGCTCATTTTAGACGGTAACGTGGAAGGTGCCAGAGATTCCATACTAGACCAAGCTCATGAGCTGCGTGTAGCCACAAGACCTGCCTGGAACCTTATAAATACTCTCAAACCGTTTCAAGCGTTCCCATCCATGGAAACCAACCAAGCCTCTGAAATGGTTAATCGAATAATAAACATCCCTAGCAGCCCACAGTTAATTTCGACAAGCTCATGACCACTAAACAACTAGTAATAATCGGTGCGGGAGGGCACGCTAAGTCTTGTATTGAAATTATCGAGACACTTGATGATTTCGAGATTGCTTGTGTCGTAGGCCTGGAGAGTGAAGTCGGGCAGACGGTGCTCGGTCATAAAATTTCTGACACGGACGCGGATCTTGAGTCCTTAAGGGACATCTTTAAGTTCGCATTTATAGCGGTGGGACAACTTTATGATCCCGGTCCCAGGATTAATCTTGAAAACAAGTTGGCACAACTTGGGTTTAAGTTACCAGCCTTCGTGTCCAAGAATTCGGTTGTTAGTAGAACTGCAAAAATTGGCGAGGGGTCAATTGTGATGAACGGTGCAATCATCAATTCTCAAGCAGTGATTGGAAAACTCGTTACCGTCAATTCAGGGGCACTGATTGAGCATGACGTCTCAATAGGTGATCACTCGCACATCGCGACTCGAGCTATCGTAAATGGAGGAGTTAGAGTTGGCAAAGGAACCTTTATTGGAAGCGGAGCTGTTATTAGGAACGGTATTGAAATCGGTGAAAATTCTTTCATCGGAATGGGAAGCTTAGTGACCACTTCCTTGAGCGCAAACTCAATTATTAAGGCGACTAACTGAAATGTCAACATTAATTATTGCAGAAGCAGGAGTAAATCATAACGGGAATTTTGACTACGCGAAGAAACTGGTTGAAGTAGCTGCAACATGCAAAGTAGATATTGTTAAATTTCAATCGTTCAATTCTTCCGAGTTGGTAACGAAATCTGCCGCAAAAGCTAAATATCAGCTAAGAAATTCGGGAAGCTACGAGAGTCAGTTTGAGATGCTCAGTAGACTCGAATTAAGTCAAACTCAGTACGAAACTTTGAAATTACTGGCTGAAGAAAACAATCTTGAGTTCTTATCTACGGGTTTTGACTTAAATAGCATGGAGATGCTTTCAAAAATTGGTTTAAAAAGAATCAAAATTCCTTCGGGCGAAATTACAAATTATCCATACCTTAAGTATGTGGCAAGTTTTAAGAAGGAGATAATACTTTCTACGGGCATGTCGACCCTGAGAGAAATTGAGAAAGCCTTATCAGTATTGATTGGAAATGGGTCTAGTCTTGAGCACATTACTGTCCTTCATTGCACTTCAAGCTATCCGACTGCCATGCAAGCTGTAAATCTTAAAGCGATGATTTCAATCAAGGACGAATTTAAGGTTAAGGTTGGCTACTCAGATCATACTGAAGGGATTGAAGTGTCTATTGCTGCAGTCGCACTTGGTGCAACCATTATAGAAAAACATTTTACTCTCAGCCGTGAATTACCAGGACCAGACCACCAAGCAAGCCTCGAACCTTTTGAATTACAAGCATTAGTCCAGGGCATTCGAAATATCGAGGAAGCCCTCGGTGACGGCTCCAAAGTACCTGATGAGTCTGAACTAGAAAATAGGAATGCAGCGCGAAAGTCCATCGTAGCAAGTTCGAGAATTAAAAAAGGAGAACTTTTTTCACCAAGTAACTTAACCGTTAAGCGACCCGGAACGGGAATTAGCCCAATGGAATGGGAAAGACTTATGGGGACACCTGCCGCCACGGACTACGACGAAGACGAATTGATTTCACAGTGAAACCACTAATTAGCGTTGTGACGAGCAGTCGCGCGGATTTTGGATTACTTCGAAATTTACTTCAAAAGATTCAGGAATCCGAGTCCCTAGACTTAGAATTAGTAGTGACTGGCACTCATTTATCCGGAGTATTTGGATATTCGGTAGATGAAATTAAATCATCTGGCTTTTTTGATTTCATTAAAATAGAAATGAATCTCGATTTAAAGTCACCGATTGATATGAGTCATGCTGTTGGTGATTTAATGGGAAGAATAACCCAACATTATTCCCAGAGAACCCCTTCACTTTGCTTAGTAGTCGGAGATCGATACGAGATATTGGGAATTGCAATTGCTTGTGCGATAAAGGGGGTACCTTTAGGCCATATTCACGGAGGAGAGTTAACCTTCGGCTCAAAAGATGACATGTTTCGGCATGCTATAACCAAGCTTGCTTCACTGCACTTCGTCGCAAATCCTGAATTTAGTAAAAGAATCAAACAGCTCGGAGAAAATCCTGATCGAATCTTTGAGGTTGGTGGCTTGGGAGTAGATTCAATTGCATCGACTAGAATATTGAGTAATTTGGAACTTGAGTCGAATCTTGGATTTTCGCTGAATCAAAAACTAGGGTTGGTAACATTTCATCCTGACTCTGTAGAGCCTGAACTGACCTACCAACAGCTCGAGATTCTAATAAGCTCGATTTCCAAGTTTCCAGAAATACAATTTATTTTTACCGGTGCCAATGCCGATTACCTCGGTCCACAAATTAATTCAATATTAAAAGAATCTGCAGATCAGTTCTATAATCTCCACTTTGTTGAATCTCTTGGACAGCAAAATTATTATTCGCTCTTAACTAGGGCCTGTTTTGTATTGGGCAATTCTTCTAGCGGAATTCTTGAAGCTCCAACGTTTTCAATTCCTACAGTTAACATCGGAACGAGACAAAACGGAAGACCCCGAGCATCGAGTGTAATTGACGTTGAATTTGAAGAGAATTCAATCGTAGAAGCAATCAATAAATCAATTTCAAAGGATTTTCTAGACAGCATCGGTCAAGTCATCAACCCGTATGGCCAACCAGGAGCATGCGAAAAAATTCTAAAGGTGTTAGAAAATTTGGATTACGAGGTTCTTCTTCCTAAGATTTTTCACGACCTGTTATTAGGTTAGAAAGGCATCAACATGCATATATGGGAGAAAAGCATTTTGTCGCCTGACGACACAATTAGAGCTGCAATCGACAATTTAACCAAAAGTTCTACAAGAATAGTGTTGATCGTTTCTGAAGAAGGTAGATTTCTTGGGACAGTTTCGGATGGAGACATTCGAAGGGGATTACTTCGCGGCCTCGTACTTGATGATGGTCTCAAGGGAATCATCAACACATCTGCAGTGACTGCCTCCCCGGATTTACCAAGAGATGCAGTAAAGCAGATTATGTTGATCAACAAGATTCAACAAATTCCCATCGTTTCTGATGAGAAAAGATTACTAGGCCTCCATGAATGGAACACGTTAGAGGCTAAGCAGAGCATAGAGAATCTTTTTGTCGTGATGGCAGGTGGCGAAGGAAAGAGATTGCATCCCCACACTTTGGATACACCAAAGCCGATGGTCTTAATCCACGGAAGACCAATGTTGGAACATATAGTCTTGAAGGCTAAAGCTAGCGGCTTTCAAAATTTTGTATTTGTTGTCCGACACCTTTCTGACTTGATTGAAGAATATTTCAAAGATGGAACGAAATGGGGAATTTCTATTTCCTATATCAAAGAGGAAAGTCCACTAGGGACTGCTGGAGGTTTGGCTAAATTAGCAAACTATTCGCAAAGTCCGATTATCGTAACCAATGGAGACGTGCTCTCTGATTTGAATTATTCAGACTTACTCAAATTTCACATGGATCTCGGATGCGTTGCGACGATGGCGGTACGTCAATATGAAATCAGCCACCCATATGGTGTTGTGAATCTTGAAGGGCTTCGAATAAAGAGTATTCAAGAGAAACCGGTTATTCGAAATTATATCAACGCAGGTGTATATGCAATTTCTAATAAAGCGATCCAGGGTTTAAAACCTGGAGTTTTTATGAATATGACAGATTTCTTCGATACGCTTCTGTCAATGGACGAAAGCGTTTGTGCATATCCGATTCACGAGTCGTGGATAGACGTCGGACGCCCTGAGGATTTAAAGAATTTCTCAAACGGAAATTTGGAGGACTAAGCATCCATGGACAAAATTCACTATCCTGAGAAAGTCGACCTGAGTCAGTTTGGTCAAACTTTTGACGTCAACGACACCAAATACGGCCTCCCTTCTGAAATTGAATATTGCAAGAAATGTGTCATTTCCAATCAACGACCTAATTCAACTGTTGAATACAATCACACGAAGGATTCGAAAAAGCCAACAATTTTCTTTGATGATAATGGGGTATGCGACGCATGCAACTTTGCAGAGATGAAAAAATCTGGAATCGATTGGGGCGACCGAGAGCAGCAACTCATAGATTTATGCAACCGTTACCGAAAAAATGACGGAAGTTACGACTGTATCGTTCCTGGCTCAGGAGGCAAGGATAGTTTCTACGCATCCCATATTTTAAAGACTAAATATGGGATGAATCCTTTAACAGTTACATGGGCACCGCATATTTATACATCTTGGGGATGGAAAAATTTCCAGTCTTGGATTCATGCGGGACACGACAACCTTCTTTCTACACCGAATGGAAGAGTGCATAGACTTCTGACTCGACTGTCTACAGAGCTATTGTTTCACCCTTTCCAAACTTTTATGTTCGGTCAAAAGTCTCTAGCTCCAAAGATGGCTTTGCTTCACAAAATCCCGCTAGTTTTTTATGGCGAAAACGAAGCCGAGTATGGAAATCCAATTTCTGATGCTAATTCCGCCAAACGGGATTGGTCGTACTTCACTTCCCCAGATCTTTCAAAAGTATCTCTCGGAGGAGTTAATCTAAATGATCTTCTTCACCAATTCGGCATTGAAAAAGTGGATTTGAATGCATATCTTCCCGCCGATCCTAACCAAATTGAAGAGCAGGGAGTTGAAGTTCATTATCTTGGCTACTATCTTAAATGGCATCCCCAATCTTGTTATTATTATGCGGTTGAACATGGAAATTTCGAGGCGGCACCGGAAAGAACTCCTGGTACGTACAGTAAATATAATTCAATCGATGACCGAATCGATGATTTCCACTATTTCACCACAGGAATTAAATTCGGTCTCGGTCGTGCAAGTTACGATGCAGCCCAAGAAATTCGTTCAGGAGACATCACTCGCGAAGAGGGAGTTGCCCTGGTGGAAAAATTCGATCATGAATACCCAGAACGATTTTCTGATGAGATATTTGATTATCTAAGCCTCCCAGAAAATGAATTCCCACAAGCGAGCACGATGTTTGAGCAGCCGATAATGAATAGAGAATATTTCTTAAGACTCACCGACAACTTTAGATCCCCACATATTTGGAGAAATGAAAATGGGGAATGGTTCTTAAGAAAAAAAATAAGGAATTAGAATCATTATGAGAAACATTCGAGTTATAGCTAGATTGGATATAAAAGGCCAAAATCTAATCAAGGGAGTACATCTCGAAGGTTTAAGAGTCATAGGTGATCCAATCGAATTCGCGATGAAATATTATTTAGAGGGTATTGATGAAATTCTCTTTATGGATTCGGTAGCTAGCCTTTATGGAAGAAATCATCTCGCGGAAATGATCCGAAAAACGGCACACGGTGTATTTGTCCCAATTACTGTCGGCGGAGGAATCAGAACAGTTTCGGATGCTCAAGACATTCTCAAGTCAGGCGCAGACAAAATTGCGCTCAATTCGGCAGCAGTTGCGAGACCTAGTTTAATCACAGAACTGGCAGAAGAATTTGGGAGTCAGGCAATCGTTTTGTCGATCGAAGCCAAGAAAAACATGAGCAATTCTTGGGAAGTCTTCACAGAAAATGGGCGTGAGAAGTCGGGCCTGAGAGTGGATGAATGGACCGAAGAAGCTATTTCGCTAGGGGCTGGAGAAATACTGGTTACGTCCGTTGACAAAGAAGGAACTGGGCGGGGTTTTGACGTAGAGCTAACGTCATTGCTTGCCAATGTATCCAGTGTTCCTGTTATCGCTAGTGGAGGAATGGGTAAAATTTCTGACATAGAAGAATTGATTAAAAAAACAGATGTATCTGCTCTGGCAATCGCAAGAAATTTTCACTATAAGCAATCATCAATTACGGATGTAAAGTTCATGATTAAGTCGCTTGGCCAAAAGGTCCGGGTATAGGATGATTAAACAAATTGCAGTTATTGATTATGGTTTGGGAAATCTTTACAGCGTAAGCAAAGCTTTCGGCCACTTAGGATTCAACGCAACAATAACATCCGACCCTTTAGAAATACTATCAAGTGAAAGAGTCGTGCTCCCAGGAGTTGGAGCTTTCAATACAGGAATGAAAAAATTAACCGAGTCAGGTTTGATTGATGTAATTAAACAGGTGGCCCAGTCCGAAAGACCTCTTCTAGGAATTTGTTTAGGCGCGCAGATGCTGTTTGAACGAAGTGATGAATTTGGATCAACTGCAGGATTGGGACTACTTAAAGGTGAGGTAATTCCAATCCCAAGAGAAACAAGTTTCGAACAGAAGATTAATGTGCCTCATATCGGTTGGAATAATCTAATTTATTCAAATCAAGACGCCATTAAAAATCGTTATTCAATTTTAAAAAATATTCCAGAACAGTCCATGACCTATTTTGTGCACTCCTATATGATGGAGCCGCTTTCGACTGAAAACCGAATTGCAGACGTTGACTATCATGGATTACGTATCGCTGCAATCGTGGGAAGAGACAATGTTATTGGGACGCAATTTCATCCTGAGAAAAGCGGGGATTGCGGTCTTCAAATTTTGAGGAATTTCTGTGAAGCCTGAGCGAATTCTTATTGTTGGAAGTGGCAGTATGGCTCAGCGGCACTTTGATATCGCCAAAAAAATGTTCCCCGATTCAATAATTGCAAATTTCACTTCTAGGGAACGGGTAATGGATTTTCCACTTACATTTAGTTCGAGAGAAGATGTTATAAAGTTTGCTCCTAATATTTCCGTTATTGCGACAACTGCAAACTTGCATCTTGAGAATGCGATATTCCTCGCCAAGTTAGGCTCTCATTTACTCATAGAAAAACCTATATCAATAAATCTAGATGGCATAGAAAATCTCATTCAAATCCAACGCCAGCAAGGGATAAACATCCTTGTAGGTTACAACTTAGAGTACCTTCCATCGCTTCGGAAATTTAAAACATTAATTATGAATGGATCCGTGGGAAAAATCCTAGATGTTCAAATAGAAGTAGGACAAGATCTACTAACCTGGCGGCCAAACCGTGACTATAAGAGCACTGCTTCCGCAAATAGACATTTGGGAGGCGGCGTTCTCCGAGAGCTCAGTCACGAGATTCATTATTTTCTTGGAATTTTTGGAAATCCAAAATGGGTGTTTGCCACATTGAACAAATTTGGAGATCTCGAAATTGACGTTGAAGATACTGCGCACATTATTTTCGGGATGCAAGATCAGCGTAAAAACAAATTCAATGCAAGCCTTCATCTAGACTTTGTAAGGAAGAATAAAACGCGAACATGCACAGTGGTTGGCAACAGCGGAACACTAACCTGGAACCTCTTAAATGGAAGAATTGATAAACGCTCGGGTGATAGTTCCTCTTATGAGACTTTGTCTGAAGGGATAGATGTGGGCGTGGATACATACAAATCCGAATGGGAAGATTTATTGAACTGTATTAGCAACAATACAGAACCACGGAACAGTGTTATTAGTGCGGCACAGACTCTAGAAATAGTACTAGCATGCGAAGAGTCAGACAAAAGAGAGTCGAAAGTTCTTTTGCCAAATAATAGTGGGAGATCATATTGGGAAATGTAACCGCATTTATCTTCGCGAGAGCAGGTTCAAAAGGTATTGTTAATAAGAATATTAGGGATTTTGCTGGAAAGCCATTAATTGCCTGGTCAATCGAACAAGCATTAAGTAGCAAAAGGATTGATCGAGTAATTGTCTCAACTGATTCCTCCGAAATTGCAGAAATTTCATTGAAGTATGGTGCAGAAGTACCGTTTCTACGACCCGCCGAGCTTGCTGCAGATGATTCTCCAGAGTTGCTAGCCTGGAAACATGCACTCACCTTTCTAGAGAAAACTGAGGGTCGTATTCCGGAGATTTTCCTTTCTCTGCCCTGTACTTCACCATTAAGATGCCAGGAGGATGTAGAAGCGAATCTAGATTGTCTAATCTCAAACAAAGCTGATTTGGCAATTTGCGTTAGCCCTTCAAAACGAAGCCCTTTCTTTAATTTGATAAAACTTAGCGCAGATGGAGAAGTTAAAAGATTCCAAGCAGACATTAATTACACCCGCCGCCAAGATGTCCCGCAAACTTTTGATGTAACAACAATTGCATATAGTGGATACTCTAAGTACATTCTGGAAACTTCGGAGTTATTTTCTGGAAGAATTTTTGCGTCTCTCATAAGTGAAGAAAGAGCAATAGATATAGACAGCGAGCTGGATTTCCAGCTGGCTGAATTTCTCTTCAAGAAAGCCAGGAGCCAATGACTAACGCAAAGTATGAAGACTTGAATAAAAAGACAGCACTTATTACCGGCGCGCTGGGTCACCTAGGCCGAGCAACTTGTGTTGCATACGCTGAGCATGGAGCAAACCTAATTTTGCTTGACAAGCACACTTCAGATGACCATTTCCTAAGTTCACTGAGAGAAAAGACAAAACAGGCAGAGTATTTTCAAGTTGATTTTGGAAATCGCATGAGTAGAAGACAATTAATCAAGGAATTAAATCAAAATTATGAAAAATTGGATATATTGGTAAATAATGCCGCTTTTGTTGGAACAACTGACCTGGAAGGCTGGGCAGTTCCTTTTCAGTCCCAATCCCTAGATAGCTGGTCTGAGGCTCTGGAAGTAAATCTGACTACTCCGTTTCATTTGATCCAAGGCCTGGAATCGATCCTCCGGAAAGCAGAGAACCCAGCGATCGTGAACATTGGTTCAATTTACGGAAGTCTTGGTCCTGATTGGGCGTTGTACGAGAATACGACGATGGGAAATCCAGCAGCTTATTCTGTATCCAAGGGCGGATTAATACAGCTAACCAAGTGGCTAGCAACCACCCTAGGGCCAAACATTCGTGTCAATTCTGTATCTCCGGGTGGAATTGAAAGGCTTCAAGATCCGAAATTTATCGAACGCTATTCCAAGAAAACTCCGCTAAATCGCCTCGCAACCGAAGATGACGTTGTTTCCGCAATATTGTTTCTGTCTAGCCTAAGCGCCTCCTACATCACCGGCCAAAATATTATCGTTGACGGTGGTTGGAGTGCTTGGTAATTGCAGATTTTTCCTTTTATAGAGATTATTGAGAAACCTCTAAGTTAAGAGAGTTCTCGTACCCTAACCAAAGCTAGAATACACAGAAAAATATTATAAATAAAATGAAAAGGATCTGAAATGCCAGAAATACGTATTCAAGGACAGAATATAAAAATTGATACGTCCGGAGATTATTACGGTTTAGCTTATTGGCAGCGCATAGAAGCGAGACAATATGAACCGGACACCATTTCATTTCTTGAAGCCAATTGCGACAACCAGACAGATTTCATGGATATTGGCGCTGCTAACGGTGCGATGTCCATAATTGCAAGCATTCTAGGTGCTCAAGTGAGCGCATACGAGCCAGACGACACAATATATAGAGTTTTTAGAAGAAATCTAGAATTAAACAATGAAATACTTTCATCCGTAAGTCTTTACAACAAAGCACTCTCAGATACAAATACAGTTATTCAGTTTAACTCTGAAACTGACGCAAGTATTCTAAGCAGCATCATCTTTAGCAATGAAAGAACTTCAAGCGGATTAGTTGAGGTTTCTAGTCTAGTTGATGAGATTGATCGATTCCACGAAGACCCAACTCGCCAACTTGTAATCAAAATGGATATCGAGGGAGCGGAATGGAGAACCCTGTCCAGTCGAGCAGTGATTTCAAGCCTGAATTCCCATCGAGCAAAACTTTTGTTAGCGGTGCACCCAGGATTTACGAAACCTATTCCAAGGCTAGCAAATCATTATCTCATCACAAGGATTCCATGGCTCATTGCCCAGTTTGTAGAATCGGTACAACTCTTCACCGGTATAAATAGTTATGCACAAATTCAGAGAACTAATGGAAATAGAGTTTCAAACAAATTCAAATTCGCATTATTAATTGCAGCGGGATATCACGAATTTGTAATGGCTTTTGGTAAGCACAAAAAATCATGAGAAAAACCAGTCATTCCATCGTAATCTTGATCAAAGAATCTAAAGTTCAATTTATCGGCTGGCTTCTGCTTAAAATTGGGCGATTCCTGTCCCTCTCTTCAAAACTGATGCCAGAAAACAGGGGCAGAAGTTCCAACATAGGAATTGAGTCAGGGATTCTCGGGTGGGAGACGGTTTTCCTTCAAGAGTTACACGAATCCCTAATTGAACAAACCTGTCACGCAAGCAATGTGATGGCCGTGACCATCAACCGAGAAAAACACTACCTGTTGCAAATAACTCCCGTCCTATGGAGAAGTAGTTTTTCCACCTTTATTTTCGATGTTCGAACTGGAAGTCAGAGTAAAACAAAAGGGGTATGCGAAAGCATGGCGATTCTCCTTGTGTGTTCCGTTCGCCGCATAAATCCGATTGTAATTTTGACGGACGGGTCCATTAGATTGCACCGCTATCAGGCTTCCATACTCACGGCTAGAAGCGGACAAATAGTCACTTTTCTCGATCCCAGACTCATGATGCCACTTTTCCCGCACAATCGTGTGCTGGGACCCCAGATTATGCCAATTTCAAGAAAAACAATAGACAAGTATTCACAACGAATGAATATTTCCCGGCAGGATTTTCTAGATCTTTCCTTCCACGGTTCCCTTTACCCGCGCAGAATGGTTTTTTTCGAAAACTTGGCAAGATACTTACAAGATTGCGGATCGGATATCAAAATTAATTTGATTCCTAAGACTTCTGGAAAGTCAACCGATTACTGGGAAAAACTAGCTTCTCAAAAAATTGTAATTACCACGACTTTTCAACAAGATGATGGAGTAACTGTTTACGATCGTCAACACATAAATCAACTTGTATTTAGAGTTTCTGAGGGGCTCGCCCTTGGATGCCTTGTTTTTGCTATGAAGACGCCTGGGGTTGAGAAGTGTTTTTCTAATGGCACTGATTTTGTTCAGTTTGGTGACTTTGCAGATCTTGGAGACAAATTAATTTACTTTCTAGAAAATATAAATGAAGCGAATCAAATTGCAAAACAAGGCAAGGAGACTTACCTTCAACACGTGGAGAGAGGCTTCTTTTGGGAAAAAATTCTTGAAGAAGACAGAGCTAATATCCAATAACCTCAACTTCAGGAAGAGGAAATATAAACTTTCCGCCATTTGAAAGATAATCAGAATACTTGTTTACTGCAAATTCTCTGAAGTGCCAAGGCAAGAATAATAAATAATCTGGCTTTAAGTTCAAAATATCTTGCTCATTCTCGATTGGGATTCCAGTCCCCGGAGTGTATTTTCCCCACTTTTCAACATTGATTTCACCAATAGCGGGTAAGACCTCAGGAGTTATTTCTGAGTAATTTAATAGCACATTTCCCTTCGTAGAGGCTCCCAGACCGTAGATACTCTTACCCGAGCTTGAGATAAGCGTTAATAATTCATTCAGACTATTTTTTCGATTTACAACTTTGTCGCCAAACTTCAACCATTCTTCAATTGAATTAGAATTAGAAGTATTTTCATTGCTCAATAACCAAGTCGCAAATTCACTTTGATGGCTCATTGCGCCGTAAGGATTACGAGCAAGTACTGAAATAGATCCACCATTAGTGGAATTTGTTGTAACTTCCACGAGTTCAAGACCAGCGGCATCGAGAATAAATTTTATGGATGTGAGTGAATAGTATTCAAGGTGTTCGTGACATATCGTGTCATAGGCACCGGTACTTTGCATCCACGGAGCGTAACTCTGCTCGAAGAACCACACCCCACCAGGCTTCAGGATTGACTTAATTTCGCTAGCAAAACTAATCGGATCTTCCAAGTCGTAAAACATCGCAATAGAAGTGACTAACGACGCTGCCGGAATGTTAAGAGACTGATAAGCCTTGGCAGAAAACAAACTCGAAACCTTTCTGATATTAGGCAAATACAAGTGTTCATGTTTTGTAATGGTTGGGTCTATGCCAACTAACGTGCACCCAATATCCTGGAAATTTGACAAGAAGGTTCCATCATTAGAACCTATGTCAAGAACAATGTCACTGCTTGTAAGGTTCGTAAATTTTTTCAAGCCTCGGGAGATACTTGCGAGGTGATTAACCATTGACGGGTTGAGGCCACTTCGATAACCATAATTGTCACCGTACATTTCATCAGAACTGTAACTCTCCCCAAGTTGAATCAAGGAGCAATTCGGACACCGAACTAGGCGAAGAGGGCCAGAAGTAATCTCTTGATTAATTGAAGACGGAAATACGCCAGAGAGTGGTTGTACGCCCAAACTCAAGAATTCTTGAATTTGGGACGAACCACATATCCTACAAGCCGTTATAGTCTTCATATGAATGTCCCCCTTTTCCTAACGTATAGTAGAGAATGAATTTGTGATTACGCGCGACAGAAACACCCTAATTGAAGGTTCAGTTCTAATCTTGGGCGGTCTTGGCCAAGATGGCCAATTGCTCGCACAGCATATGGTGAATTGTGGAAAAAATGTCGTCTCAGTTATCCGGCCAAATAGAAGCGATAGGAATATTCTATTTCAATCACCCTCTACAAAATCAAGACTTCAATTCATTGAAATCGATTTACTTCAGATATCCGAAATTGAAGATCTTATTAAGAAGTTGAAACCTGAGGCGATATTTCATCTGGCAACCATCCATGCAACAAGGGCGATTATGGAATCCGAAGCTTGGAATGAAAAAAGAAAAGAGACAGAAATTCTTCACGTAGAATTGTGTCAATCCATCGTTTCAATAATTAGGGATTTCTCTCCGCTTACCAAATTAATCTACGCTGGCTCCAGCCGTATGTTTTCTACTTTCAATGATTCAGATGTACTAGTTAGCGAAGATAGCCAAATGAGAGCAAGTGATTTCTATGGAGAAACCAAAATAGCTGGACATGAAATTTTGATGAATAGCAGAGAACGTCATGGGTTCGACTTCAAGACTGCGATACTTTTCAATCATGAATCCGAGCTAAGGAAAAACGGTTTCCTTTTCCGAGATTTGGCTAAGCAAATTGCCAAATCAACCAAGAATGATTCGCCACTAGAAATATGGAATTCACACGCCCGTGGAGATTGGCATTCCGCTAGGGATACTGTAAAAGGCATGGCCTTGCTATCAAACGAACCGGATCTATCCGCGCTCATTCTTTGCAGTGGAAAACCTCGCTCAGTTTTTGATTTGATAACTGAATTCTACAAACATTACTATCCAGAGAAAACACCTGTGATTAAGAGCTCAATGACTACTGGAGGGCCGATAATTCTTGGTGATGACTCACTTGCGAGAGTCAAAGGTTGGGAACTAACTGAATCCATAACCGAGACTTTAAATCGAATCGTGAAGCAAGAGGTGGAATTTGTTCAATAAGAAAAGAGCGAGGCGGTTAGACTTTGAAAACATAATAATTCTGCCTTATTTTGATCAATGGCAGTGGATGTTTGGTATTGAAATTGCCTTACTCCTCGCTTCAAAAGGTAAAAAAGTTTTAATTCTTAAATTGACAATAGTGGATAAATCGATACTAAAAAGAATCTTGAAAGGAGTTTTCGGGTACTCACAAGTTACTAGAAAAGTTTTAAAAGACGTTGAATCGAGAGGTGTGGTTCTTAAACGGGACTGGGCTTTTCCCTTTATGAGGAGACCTCGAATAATTTTTGACTCCAATGGCGAGTTTTCTCTTGCCAATCTTCATCAAGAGATTGCCTTCCCTCACATAGTCAATGACGTACTTACTACAAAACTAGACAATCGAAAATTTAAAAGGACAATCCAAAAACATATTCGAGATGTAAAGATCACCCAAGAACAATTACAAAAATATGAGTTTCCCAAACTAGCAACGATTTATACTATCAATGGAAGGTTCAGCAAGAATAGGACAATCAAATATTTCTTCGATAAACGAGCCGGATTCAAAATCAAAATCTTAGAAAGTTCCTCTTCTGGAAGGTATGAGATTCTTGATGATGCACAGTCGATGACTGAATGGCAAGACAAAATAGCTTCGCACTGGAACGAGTCGAAAGATCCAAGTAAAATCCAGATTTCAGAAAACTTTTTTATTGAAAGAACCAGAAGAATCATGGCTGCCGAAGATGTCTGGACTTCACGGATGAAGCAAGGAGCAATTCCTAATTTGGACCCAACAAAAAAGGTTTGCACTTTCTATTCCACGACTGAGATTGAATTCGTTGGTGGAGGTGGTAATAGGCCGCTAGGTGAAATCGGTTCACAAATTGAAGCGATTCAGTTATTGCGAACAAAGCTTCCTTCCGATGAGTGGCAACTAGTTGTACGCCGCCACCCGATACCAAGAGACTCCGAGCATGATTTGGATGAAATGCTTACAAGAAAACTTCAAGAAGTTCCAAATTTGATTGAGATATCTGGAGATTCGAAAGTAGATTCATATGCACTTGCTGATCGATCGGATTTAGTAACTCATTATGGTTCGAGTATAGGGGCCGAGCTCGTTTATAGAGGGAAAACACCCGTTTATGCACTGGGTCGGACGCCATGGCAGTATTTTGATCCTGAACACCACCTAATTTCCAAAGAAGATATAGATAAGTTAGATCTAAATAACCTTAAGAGATCAGAAAAAGCGACGGTTTTCCCGTGGTCGTATTACCAATTAACCGGGGGAAGAGAATTCAGCTACTTGAAGCTATCCGATAAGTTTGGATGGACCTTGAATGGAACACCAATCAATGTGAAATTCAGTAGTTGGATAAGCATAAAATATTGGTATCACTATTTCGAAAAGCAATCAGGCACTTAGCATGGTTAGATTTGAATCAAATGAAGTATTACCTCTTTTACAAAAACAAGAGAAATTTATTGAAGCTTCAAGATTAAATGAGGTCACAATCGTAGGACCGAATCTATTGTATAAGTCCGAAGATCTTATCTATTTCGTTGATTCGCACATGGAAAATGAACTTCCAAGATACGGTGTTCAGAAATCTTCAACTGGATATTTTGTAGAGAATAGTGGAAAGCAAGAGATTTTCCTTGACAATGCCGTGTATCTCGGAAGCGCCCTTGATTTTCTGTACTATGAAGCCATTGTCTACACGATTGCTAAATTCTTTCGCTTTATTGAGATAACTGATAGAGATTCTCCAATCACGATTTTAATCAATAAAAGCATGTCTATAAAGGTTAGGGATTGGCTCGTCTCAAATATCGGTGTTTATTTTCCAAATAGCATCTCAATTCTCTTGGATGAAGAAACTATTGTTAAAGTCAGTAATCTCCAAGTCTTTACTCTAGAAACCGAGCTACTTGATACAAATTTACGAAGTCTTGGGAATCAAATAAAATCTGCTATCCCAAGCCAAGTACACGACAAATCTCAAAATACGAAGATTTTATTTAAGCGTAACAAGAATGTTTATTACGGGATGAAGAGTAGAAAGCCAAGGAACCATCGGATTTTTGAACTTTATGCGCTACTGAAGGGCTATGAGTTAATTGATCCTGGCAATATGGAGTTCATAGAAGTTTTAGAGAAAGTGTCCAAAGCTGGCAAAGTAGTCTCATATCACGGGGGTTCACTCGTTAATATTTTGGCTTGCGGCCCAGGTACAAGAATTTGTGAAGTTTATTCTGAGTGGTATGCAGACTGTTTCGAGAAAATCGCAGATTATTGCGATCTTGACTATGTTCACTATTTCTACGAAATGAAAAAGCGGCCAGATCTATTAAAAACTACTTATTATCTGCTCAAGAATCTAGAAAAGAAAGCGTATGTAAAGCATTTTCGAATTAAACTTCGCGACTTTAATGTAATTCTTGGAACCGAAAAGTAAAACTACGGAATTAAAGGGTGCGGATCGTTCGCTCAATTATTCGTAGGTAATTTCATGACTGAGTTCGAAAACGTGTCGCCACAGAGCTCTTCGAACCATCTTGACTAATTTGCGATCTTCTAAATCGCGCCATTTTAAATGACCTCATCTTCGCAAGGGAGATGAAGAAGGCGTCTGTGGAAAAAACCAAGGGGTTGTTTAATTCTACTAAGTAGCTGGCAAACTCACGGGAAACCAAGTATGCATGCGCCCCAGGGCGTACGTCATGACGGACATGACCCCAAGGGGCGCCCAATTGATCAGAGACCAAGAATCTACTCTGCAATCTCTGCAACTTTCTTGAAGGAAATCGGGAAAGACAGCAAAGAAATTTTAGATACAAGTCGAATGTATTTGCAATCAAAAAATCAATCTTGTCAATTACATTGGTCTTTAGGAAGCCGATTTGAAATAAATCGTATTCTCGGGGCAAGTTTGTGAGAAATGCAGGGGTTAATGCCTTCTTAGTAAACGAAAAGTCGTCTTCAAAAATTAGAGCTGACTCTTCTCCGGTTTTCAAAAATTTTTCAATGCAATACATGTGAGATAACCAGATGGCGGCAACCCCTGGTGTAACCAGCGGGTAGAGTTTACTAAAGTCGTCATCCGGCTTAATTGCAGAAATACGCTCATAACTTAATCCAATAAGTTCAAATTGGTGTTTTGCGCGAGCTAATCTGTCTGGCCGCTCATCTAGATTTATTAAATAGGCTTTCACTGGACCATTGTGCCTTACAATATCGCATGCTTTCTAGCGAATACTTACTAATGTTAAGGAAATTCTTAAGGTTAATCAGGAGACTCGGAGTAGATTTCCGAAGAGAAATCAAGAGTAGAAACTATCTAAAAGCGCTTTCTGCCGAATTTATCCCAGATGGGAGTGAGGCGCATCTGCTGGTGGTTAAAAAAGCCATTTATGCGAGAGTGGCTAAAGTATGCATAGAAACGTTTTGTTTCCACAATAGATTTACTCGAGTTGACGTACACACGGATGTTGCAACATATGAAGTAGTCAAAAAATGCCTAAGAAATTTAATTAAGAATCAGCGAGTTCGAGTACTTATTGATCAAACTGAGGAATTAACATGGCAGGAACAGAAGATAAATCTGATATGCAAAATTTCAGGTTCACGATCAATATTTATGGATGCCGACTTGAAATGGAATTCTTCACTTCCTGTTATTAATGGATTGACCCTCTTTGTGAATGAATTCTCGTTAGACGAACACCTTGAATTTAAAGAATTTCTTACATCTGCATTTACTAGTCAGCAAAAATTTGGAAGCATGAAGAATACCTCCTTTCTAGCTTGGGATGGCTTTGAGATATCAAGTGCTCAGCGCATCTCTCTCGCAAATATTTATGACAAGATTAAAGCTGAGAGCGAGAAAAACCCAGAGCTGTCAAATAAACTTGACGCGATCCGAATTGCCGAACAACTTGCGCTCAGTATTTGGACTGAAAGGATTTTCCCGGGACAGATACACTTTTTGAAGGAATCAGATGGCTTTAGAGATGGAAGTTTTGTAGAGTCAAGTTACTTTGGAGCAACAGGGTCACATTTCTGAGATTTATGATCCATTTGTTTCCAGGTTGTACCCACTACGATTAGCATTCAGTTGAAAAGGGAGACAAATGAAGATTCTAGTGACGGGCGCTGCTGGCTTTCTGGGGTCACATCTGGCAGAAAAATTTTTGGAAGAGGGAAATGAAGTAATTGGCTTGGACAATTACTACACTGGAAGCAAGAGAAATATTCAAACACTCCGTAAATTTGATGAATTTGAGATTATCCGGCACGACGTTACTCATCCTATTTTTTTGGAAGTTGACGCAATCGCAAATTTGGCATGTCCGGCTTCACCTGTTCATTATCAAAAACATCCTACTCAAACATTGAAAACAAGTGTGCTGGGAATGACGAATATGTTAGGCCTGGCGAAACGACTCGGAATTCGAGTACTTCAAGCATCTACATCCGAGGTATATGGCGATCCCACAGTGAACCCTCAAGTAGAGGAGTACTGGGGAAATGTGAATCCTATTGGTGTCCGAGCTTGCTACGACGAAGGGAAAAGAGTGGCAGAAACGCTACTTTTCGATTATCACAGACAATACGATATTGAAATTAAAGTGGCGCGCATCTTTAATACATACGGTCCGCGAATGCAGATTGACGACGGAAGAGTAGTTACCAATTTTATAGTTCAAGCCTTACGTGGAGTCCCAATTACGATTTACGGAGATGGAACTCAAACGAGATCTTTCTGTTTCGTGTCAGACCTAGTTGATGGCCTGCATAGGCTCTTCAATTCGCCTCCCAACGTAACGGGGCCAATAAATCTTGGCAATCCAGTCGAATTCACAATGTTAGAGTTAGCAGAAATGGTTATAAAGCTCACAAACTCTTCATCTAAATTGATTTTACAAGACTTGCCTAGCGATGATCCAAAACAAAGAAAACCGGATATTACAAAAGCTCAAGAAATTCTCGGGTGGAATCCAAAGGTTATGTTGAGTGACGGGCTCCGAAAGACAATTGAAGACATCGAGCCGAGACTATAGATTTCAACTACAAGACTTGTCTTATGAAATCAACCCAGAAGGACATCCATAGCGGTTTCAAATCCCGCGGAGAAAACTCTTGGAAACCATTCAAATGATTCATAACCTCCAACTCATTCCATTCGCCCACGTATCTAATTGGTAAATTCAACATTCTGAGTGAATTTGACCAAGCGTCTGACATAACGATTGGCACCCGACCACGGTAAAGCGTTTCCCATAATCGATGCGTATCAACTCCGTTACCTCGCGGACAGAGAACATATTCAAATTCGCCTGAAAGTTGGTCGAACTCAGAAGGAGGGATATAACCACTAAATTTGGACCAGCGTGGAGATTGACCAATAAATACCTCCTCCACAACCTCTCGAATTGGATGAGTCTTACCAAAGGGCCCGACCATAAATCGCGGGTCACCTTTAAATAATGGCTTTGAATGAGTTATATAACGTGGATTTCCATTTACGCCCCACCGATAGTTTTCTATCCCAATCGGTAGGGTAAAAATACGTTCATTGTCCGAAATAAAAGAATTTTGTAAAAGGGCAAGTCTCACACTTTTCGGAAATTCAATTGGGTGGTGAAATTCTGTATCGCTATTACCCGAAATAATTACCTTTGCTTTGATTTTATCTCCAAAAGTTCCGACTAGTTCGATTAAGTCAATTGAATTAACAAACAAAACCTGAGCATTTAATACTTGAGATAGTGATGAGTTGCCGCCTCGAAACTTTGGTGGATTATATATTGCATCAGAAATGTCCGCGAAGGCATCTCCTGAGAGAAATGGCCATGAATTAGAACGCCACCTAGCAATTCGCCGTGCATAAACACCCAGCACTTCAAGTCGGCTCGGCTTAAACGTCATACTAGAATAGTACTAGTCTGTAACTTTGAATCCAGAAAGGAGCCCACGTTGTTTTTTACAATGGGTGAGCTTGAAAAGTACTGGGGAATAAGTGCAGAGAATATTCTGCATGTCGGCGCCCACAATGCAGAAGAATTAGATAGCTATAGGCGAGTAAATTGTAAGAAAATCATATGGATAGAGGCGCAATCCGAGAAAGTCAGAGATCTCAAAGCAAAACTTGATCTAGCCCAGAATCTCATAATCGAGGCCGCAATTTGGGATAGGGACGGGGTAGAACTTACCCTCAAAGTGACCAACAATTCCGAATCTACATCACTCTTAGAATTTGGATCTCATCAAGATTCATATCCGAAGATAACTGTCGTGGAAGAATGCAAAGTTTTGACATCTACACTCGATTCTGTTTTGCCCCCTGACTCCGAAATTGATTTTGTAAACCTTGATATCCAAGGTGCTGAACTGAAAGCTCTAGAGGGATTTAAGAATCATCTACCTGTTGTAAAGTGGATATATATGGAAGTAAATAATAAGAATCTTTATCTAGACTGCGCGCTTGTTGATGACGTTGATGTTTTCCTGAACGCCTTTGGTTTTACAAGAATAGCTACTAGATGGTGGAAACGCGATGGTTGGGGAGATGCCTTATACGTCCAAGCCACATTCAAGTTGCCAACAAATCTAGTTGCAAGAGTAATGAGGCTTTTATTGCAATTTAAATGGCATTGCAAGAGTGGTCTCCGACAGGCCTTGAATAAATGAAACTTCTATCTAAGTAAAGTATTGCGCCGCCACTGCTTCAAACACTTTAATGCAAGGACTACTTTTTGTTTCATGCCTAAATCTAAGAAATATGATTTCTCACTTTGCAATGAATTTGCAATGGAAAGCAGCAATAGTTTATTTGATAATCCAACGACATAGTTTGCATGGAATAGAGCAGGCCGAGGTGAAGTTAGCCCAGGAAACGGCGACGATCTTTTAACTGTATTGAGAAGCATCCCAACAGGGTAGGTACTCTGAGGAAGTTCCCGAATCCAAGACCCTTGATAATTTGAGTTATAGTAATCAGTAATTACATCATCATCTCCCACCATTTCACCTGCTCCTGCACGGGATTGGTGATTGAGAAAACACGTGTCAATAAGTCCACGTACCTCCTGTGAATCAATCATTGAAATAAGGCCCATGCAAAGTTGAGGCACTCTAGGGTCGACTGTTGCACTTTGAATCAAGACCTTGACTCCAGGTAAGGATTTATGAGCTGCCTCAAGCGAAGAAGCGACATCACTGAACCATAAGACATCGGAATCGGAATAGATAATATGGGAATCGCCTCTCTCCAATAACATTTTGAATAGTACCCACTTATACGTAACAAGAATGAAGAATTCTTGCTTGCTGAAGGGAAGGTATTGATTCGTGAAGTCAATATCTTTGAAATTGAGCGAGATGGGGATTTTAATGAATTCCATTCGAGGATGGGTTGGAAGATTTTCAATATCCGAATCTCGTATGTACCCCACGGCAATTCGATTATTACTGTTCTTCAAAACACTATTAATGGCAAGTTCGGGTAATTTGCCCATTTTATTAATTACAAGAAAAGCGATGATTGCATTATTTGTTGATTGTGCGGTTTGAGTGCTTTCTCGCAATTTTTCCTCAGCTCTGCATAGTGTCCCCCTAAGTTTACCCATTACCTGACCTTCAAACGAGACATCTCATTGAATTCCGGAAGACATTGTGTAAAGTAGAACCGTCGACCTGCGACACTCTCCGAAGGAGTATAAAATTCAACGCCAAATTGACGAACCCAATGCCGGAACCACCTCAAATATTTGTTCAATTGTGGTACCGATTAAGTATAAAGGAGACGGACTCCCTAACTTAGTAAAATGGCTTACTCTACGTGAATCTCAAAAATTTCAGGTTGTTGTTGTTAATGACTTACAACCAGAAGACAAAAGTGAACCTGTCCGACAAATTCTTGCAGAATGCCAACACCCCAATTTAAATTACTATGAGGGCAATTTTGGCAACCCAGGTGCCGCGAGGAATTTTGGAATCGGAAAAGTTAATCGCGAGTGGGTTGCATTCTGGGATAGCGACGATCTACCGATGGTTTCCAATTTTCTAGATGGAGTTAGCAAGGCAATGGAGTCACAAAGCCAGGTCATGATAGGTGCTTTTGAATTGAGAAGCGATTTGGATCCAAATTTTTTTCAAACCTATTCTTTGAGCGAGAAAACTGACTTGGCATCTGAACTTACGCTCCGACCGGGAGTTTGGAGATTTGCATTTAAAATGAATGCTATGGGCATTGCCAAATTCCCTAATTCTCGAATGGGGGAAGACCAGGCATTTATTGCTCTATCGCAGATTTTCGATAAGCAGATATCAATTTGCTCTGCTCCAATCTATCAGTACTTTGTCGGAAATTCTGATCATCAAGTCAGCGAGACGAGCGCCTTGAAGGACATGAAAATTTCCATTAGAGTCATTCAAGACGCAATACAGTGGCAATCTGAGAGATGTGCACAAATTTCTCATCAGCTCATTGCTAAACAGTTGATTACTTGCATGAAGAAGGGTCCGATTAGTCTGAGGCTTTGGGGATTGACGCAAACATCTAGAATTTTTTGGTCCAAGCCGAAGCAATTTTTCGCAACTGGGGCTTTGTTAATGAAGAATGGTGAAAGATGAGGCAAAAAAGCCCGATTATTTCGTTAACGGGAGGATTAGGCAACCAATTGTTTCAACTTGCCGCAGCTTTAAGTTTCTTTGGCGGCTCAAAAATTAAACTCGAATGGGGTATTGGTAAACCTCGTTTAAACGCTCTGGGACTACCCGAGCTGACGTCTTTTGTATTACCCGAAAATGTAGAACTCTTAACTTATAGGAAATTTAGTTGGTTAATGTCGAAGAGTACTGGCTACATTCTTCGAATGGGAACAAATCCGCGCTGGTATGAGAAGAATCGATTTATCCAAGCATTTATTAAGAGTTTAGGAGAATTAATCGGGCTGTTTTATTTTAATGAACACCGGAGGGTATTTTCGAGCGACAACATCGGCTACACAGCTCTGACACCGAACAATGAGGCTTCTTTTGTAATTGGTTATTTTCAAAGTCATGTTTACGCATCACAGTCCAATGTTCGTGAAAAACTGCTTCAAATTTGTAGCTTGGATTCTGCATCAATTGTGAGTGAGTTTGCAGCACTTGCAGAAAAAGAATCACCTTTGGTAATTCATATAAGGCTTGGAGACTACAAGAATGAAGCTAATTTTGGATTGCTTGATGAGAATTACTTCAACACTCATCTTCTTAATGAGTGGAGTACGGGTAGGTACAAGAAGGTTTGGCTTTTTTCGGATGAACCGAATCTAGCTTTGAACTATATTTCGAGTGTCGAACAAGAATTCATAAGAGTTTTTGATTCACCTGAATTTTCGACTAGCACCACTTTCGATCTGATGAGGTTAGGTAACGGATATATAATTAGCAACTCTACGTTTAGCTGGTGGGCTGCATTCTTGGCGAGGAATCAATCCGCAAAGGTTATAGCGCCGAATCCCTGGTTTAGGAATCTTGCCGATCCAGATCTCATTATCCCTCCAGCATGGACGCGGGTATTTGCTTCATGGAAGGAAACAGATGTTAACGTTCTGGCGTAAATCTAGAATTCGGGAGTGTTTAGCGGTTTTGCCCAAGGATAGCCGACCGAAAATAATTGCTGTCGCTGTCATTCAAATTCTTACTGGATTCTTAGATTTACTGGCAGTGGCAGCTATCGGAATATTAGGCGCGCTAGCGGTAAATGGCATTCAATCGAAGGGCCCTGGAGATAAAGTGCAGAGAGCGCTGGACTTTTTTGGCATTTCTGATTTCAGTTTTCAGCAACAAGTCGCACTGCTGGGTGTAGTCGCGGCAGTACTTATGGTGACAAGAACACTTGCAGCAGTTTTCCTAACGCGAAAAACGCTCTTCTTCCTAAGTAAACAAACCGCAAAAGTCTCTGAAGCTATTATTCTTAAACTTTTTGCCCAGCCATACCTATTTCATCAAAAAAGAACTAGTCAAGAATCTTTGTATGGTGTCACACAGGGCGTATCTTCGATCTTGCTCGGAGTGGTTGGCACCTTGGTAGGCATTTTAGCTGACACGGTATCGCTCGCAGTCCTGGCTATTGGACTCTTTGTTCTTAATCCATCTCTAGCGGTTGGAACCATACTTCTGTTTGGGGCGCTCGGCTTGATCATGTACAAAGTTCTGCATCAGAAGGCGCTCAAGATAGGTCAGGAATTCTCGGAACTAAGTATCGATAGTAATGAGAAATTTCTTCAAGTCTTGAATTCATACCGTGAAGTTTATGTAAAAAACAAAGCTTTTAAGTTTGCTACTGAAATATCTGAATCTAGATACAAAATTGCATCAGCCCAAGCGGAACTTCAGTTTATGCCAAGCATAAGCAAGTATATATTTGAGACTAGTGTTGTGATCGGAGCACTAGCCCTTTGTGCTATCCAATTTGCAATTTCGGATGCTAGCCGTGCGGTGGCAACATTAGCTGTTTTTTTGGCGGCTGGAACCCGAATCGCACCGGCGGTACTCAGAATTCAGCAAGGTTCAATCGGGATTAGAAGTGGCTTAGGTGGCGCAGAAGGTGCGCTTGAAATTATTAGGGATTTGCAATCCAAACCAACCCTTCAACAAACAGTGGAAAACTTTGATTTTACATATCCCAACTTCACTCCAGAAGTTCAAATTCTTGATCTTTCATTCCGGTATGCAAGCGAGCAAGATTTTGCATTAAAGGGACTCAACCTAACTATAGAGCCAGGAAGTTTGGTAGCCCTGGTTGGAAAATCTGGTGCCGGGAAGACTACACTCGCCGATTTAATTCTTGGCGTGATAATTCCTGATAGCGGGAAAGTCTTAATTTCTGGGCGGACTCCCTCCCAATCTATTGCTGATTGGCCAGGCGCAATCGGATACGTGCCACAAGATATTCAAATTATGGACGGCACGATAAAAGAGAACATTTTATTCGGTTTCGCTGAAGATGATTCCACCGATAATCTTCTCAATTATGCTATTCAAAGTTCACAACTCACAGAGTTTGTAGACAATACACCATTGGGATTGCTAACACCGGTTGGCGAAAGAGGATCACTGATTAGCGGGGGTCAGCGGCAACGATTGGGAATTGCCAGAGCTTTATTCACCAAGCCAAGATTGTTAATTCTTGATGAAGCAACCAGTGCGCTTGATGGGCAAGCAGAAGCTTCTATCTCGAGTGCCATTAGAGCATTACGAGGTTCTGTAACTGTCATAACGATTGCACACAGAATTTCAACCGTAAGGGCGGCTGATAAAGTCATTTACTTGGAAAATGGCTTTGTTAAGGCAGAGGGAACTTTTGATGAAGTTAGAGCGAAAGTGCCTGACTTTGATATTCAATCAAGATTAATGGGCCTCTAGTGATAAGGATTGCCGCCGCAATAACCCCAATATGGATGAAGAAAGTTACATTGAGAGGCAGAAATTTTTTAAGAAGACGGGTGAGGTTGATTGCAAGCTTTATCCACGATATTTTGGACTAGGTGAAATTGATAAGAAGTTGGAGTCATATCTTTCTTACAAAAATGGGTGTTTTGTAGAACTAGGTGCAAACGATGGCATAACTCAAAGTAACTCAAAGTACTTTGAACTTTTCAAGAACTGGAAAGGAGTATTAATTGAGCCACATCCTGGTAAATTTTCTGAATGCCGCAAAAATAGATCAAATAAATCAAAATGTGTGAATGCGGCTTGTGTGAGCTTTTCGTACACCGGGGATTCAATTAAATTGCATTATTCAAACCTGATGACGATTACGCTGGAAGGTGAATCAGACATTCAAGATAGGGATCAACACGCGGAGTGGGGGGGATTTCTTAACAAACTCTGAAACTGTTTATGAATTTAGTGCTCCTAGCCGCACGCTAGAAGCAATCTTGCTGGACTGTGATTCCCCCTCAACTATCGATTTTCTTTCCTTAGATGTAGAAGGTAACGAGATCGAAGTCCTTAAAGGGTCGAACCTAACAAATCGGTGCTTCAGATACATTTTGGTTGAGTCTAGAGAATTGAATACAATTACGGATTGCTTGATGCCATTCGGATACGCTTTGGTAGACCAGCTTTCTCCACACGACTACCTTTTTAAATTTACTCAGAAGCAGCGATTTAGTTTAACTAACGATGGTTGAAATGTCCGTTTTGTCCCCTTCCCACGACAATCTAGACTGGGGTTCGTAGTAGGGGATAGAGGTAGCGACGGCTGGCTCTGTAGGACAAAACCGGTTAATGAAGGATCAAACAAGTGGCACTTAGCGTATGGACAGTTGCTGAACTGGGGGCTTTTTACACTGAGCACCGTTCAGAGCTACTCGCGCATGCCAATCGCGTGTTGAAGGATTCAGCTAAGGCTGAAGAGATCACCCAAGACTCACTTATTAAGTTTATGCTCGCTGCCCCTGAGCTTGAATCTGAGGAGCACGCACTCTCTTACCTACACCGCACCATCGAAAACCTCTGCATCGACTACTTCCGTACGGAAGGCCGCCGTCCAAACCTTGTGGTTATCGACGATGCGCAGGCCGAAGTTGAAGCCAAGTGGCAGGTTTCAGGCGACCATTCAGAAGTTCTATCCCAAGCAGAAGATGCGGCGATTATTCGCCAGGCTTTGGCCCTCCTTTCACCTGCCGAGCGTGCGGCGCTTGTTATGTGGGAGATGGAGGGCCGCTCAACAGAGGAAATCGCAGCAGAGCTTGGTATCAAGG
>JACCDM011588500.1_pt1 | contig 29211 bp, 36 predicted proteins | sample 7445851 | NCBI WGS metagenome assembly JACCDM01 (sample SAMN15323438, study PRJNA562643) | freshwater metagenome | isolation source: river surface water | place: USA:Blue River Watershed | collected 2017-08-16
GTTTAGTTACACATTCTATACGGTAAGGGTCATACAGGTCTGATACTATAGCATCATTGAGCAGTACTTCATTATAAATGCCAGTAGGCGGTTGTATTGTTTGATAAAGTAAAGTTATACCACCCAAATCTGTTCGTGTTGTTCTAGTATTAAAATAATTATACTAGCAATAGTCTGAGAGGTAGAATAGGTTTGCGAATAAGAGAATGGGCGTGTCAGCAGTGTGGTACACTGCATGACAGAGATATTAACGCTGCGCTAAACATTCTTGCGGTCGGACATGGCCGTCTAGTAGTAGGAATCCAGTAATGGTAGATGTCAATTAAGGTGAGTATCTGTTACTAATTGAAACCTAAATAATTAAGGTGAGTATCTGTGAAACCATTTGATGAAGTGTACAAAGAGATGTTGGATGTTGTTAATCAATATACCAATCAGTTTAAGCGTAAAAAGTCTGCTTGGGGTTTGCATAATAGCAAGCTGAAACAAAAAGGTAGTATAGATATGACTCGTATCTATAGCTATAAAACATCTGATAATATTTTTCAGAAAAAGATTTTACAACCTAAAGAAAAGTCTCACGGTCTTGTTATTTTAATTGATAACTCGGCATCTATGCAGAATTGTATCTTTTCGGTTGTTCAACGTGCGACAGAATTAGCAATCTTTGCAAGACGTAATAACATTAATTTAGAATGTTACACGTTTACCACAGGTTCTTCTTACATGCGTAGTGATACCGATATTAGTAGTTTGAAAAATCTCAAGCTAATTAATCTGTATAACAAAAATTTAAGTGAAAAAGATATTCGTAATGTTTTCAAAGAATATTACACTTATGTATATGCATCTAAAGACCTAGAAGACGATGTAAAACGTAGTATGGACAAGAATTGGTCTATGGGTTCAACACCTCTTTTAGAGGGCTATTTGGGCATTGTAGAACGTGCTAAGTTGATGCTTACTAAGGGTATTCAACACGTTAATGTTTGCGTACTTACCGATGGTGGTGCGACTAGTACCTTGACTTATAATGGTAAGCAAGTTACATCATTCCTAGACCCGTTTACACAAAACGTCTATAATGTTGACGAAGATATTAATAGACTAGAACATCAGCAATTGGACATGTTGAATAGAATGTTAGTCGATAGCAATATCACTACAACTCATATTCACATTACGGATACTATCACTTTCTATGACCATATTTTAGAAGGTGGTGACGTACAATCGTATCAAGCTAAATTAGATAACGATTATATGTGTATTATCAAAGAAAAATTGTTGCACTTTGACAAAATTTTCTTGATTCAGGAAAGTGGTGTTAATACGAAAGATATGAAAATTGATGATAGTAAGCCTATTAGCAAACAATTTGAAGATTATGGTAAAAACAATCGGGTAAAACAATTGTTGGCATCTAATCTCATTGATGCTTTATGTCAATACTATATTTAAGAGGGTCTGTGTATGACAACTGTTGTAGTTAATAAAAAACGTCAAAATGAAATTCGTAAAGCAACTGATATTGTTGCTCGCTTACTTGCATCGGAGAATTTGAAAATTATCGACGGTGGCTGTGATGTGAGTTTCATTGATGTTAAAAAACGTGAAATCCATGTAACTAAATTTAAGGCTGATAGTCCTCTTAATTGTGAGGAAGTTCGTCTTACATCGTTATCACATGAAGTTGGTCATGCCCTTTTCACTCCTATTGATTTATTGCATGATAAAGTAGAGGAAGGGTTTCCTAACCTTGCTCCATTTATCAATATCGTAGAAGATGTTCGTATTGAACGTCTTATTAAGAACAGATTTGCGGGTCTTCATAGTCTTATGGACCGTGGTCGTAAATTAATGTACGATAATGAAATCTTTGGTGCTGAGGCGGTAACTGACCCTAATAGCCTAGAGTATATCAATAAATTCATTCTTGCTTTTAAGGTGGGTAAACATAATACAAACGGTTTACAATTAACTACAGAAGAAGACTGCATTTTGCGGTATATTGAAATCCATGCCACTGATAAAGATTCTGTTATTAAGTGTGCTAAGTTGCTTTATAATCTTTGTGAATATAAATCATTACCCGAAGATGTAATGAAAGAAATCATGGAGGCTTTGAAAAATGCTAAACTTAAATTAAAGAAAGCTAAGAAAGGTGATAAATCAAGTGGGCCGAAGATGGAAATTGATTTGTCAGGTCTTGATTTAGGTGATGTTGAATTTGAAGATGGAGAAGGTGGCGATGAAGGCGAAGAAAGTGATGGAGATGGGGATGGTGAAGACGGTGGTGATGGCGACAATGAAGTAACACCGAATGAAATCCTTAATATGTTATTGAAGATGGGTCAAAAGCAATCTGATAGTAGCATTAAATGGAATAAAGATTATGGTAAAAATATTTTATCAAATATAGACCAAAATCTTAAAAAACATGTTGACAAAAATGCAATAACTGCTACAATAACCAAGACATTTTACAGCGATAATGTCATTAAACTTTACACCCGTTAGGAGCTAGACGTGAATAAACAAACAATCATTGAAACATTGAACAATATTGTTGTTAATTATGGTAACAAAGAAGTTTCATTCTCTGTTATTAATACAGAGTTAGGTATTGAATCTGCCAAGTTATTAAAGACATATGGTGAGTTAGTATCTACAGGAATCTATAACTTACCACCTCTTGACGAGTTAAGTCGTCGTGTTGAATTATTGGTAGAAAGTGTAGTTACTCCTATTAAAGCAATGGGTAACAGAATTACAACATTCAATGAAATTAAGAATTTAATACCCCCTGTAAATGCAAAGTATGTACCTTTTGGGTGTTACAATACTATCCTACGTATTGTAACAGGTAAGAGCTTTTTACCTGCCTATATCGTTGGTGAATCGGGTAATGGTAAGTCTGAATCTATTCGTCAAGCCTGTGCTAAATCAAAACGTGAATTGGTTTATTTCAACGTCACTAATGAAACCACAGAAGAAGATTTGATGGGTTCATTCATCCTTGAAGATGGTAATATGGTTTGGAAAGACGGCCCTGTCATCATTGCGATGCGTCGAGGTGCTGTGTTGTTATTAGATGAGTGTGATAACTTATCTACATCTGCAATGACGTTACAGTCCGTACTTCAAAATGAACCATATTATGTGAAGAAAACTAATGAAATGGTAGAACCACAAGAAGGGTTTACCGTTGTTGCTACTGCTAACACTAAAGGTGATGGTGATGGTGGCGACCGCTTCATTGGTGCTAACGTATTGAATGAAGCATTCTTGGAACGGTTTAACATCGTTTATACTCAAGAATATCCTCCATTGAATATTGAAATGAAAATTTTACAGAATTATTCTAAAGATAACAAATTGTGTGCCAAATTAGTTCGGTGGGCAAATGTTATTCGTAAAGGATATTATGATGGTTCTATTGAGCGTTGTTTAACCACTCGTCGTCTAATTCAGATTGTTAAAAACATTTCTGTATTAAAAAGCGATAAAGATGGTATTGAGTACGCCCTTAATCGTTTTGATGAGGCTACTAAAAAAGCAATGATGTTAGCTTATGAGTCTTTATCAAGTCAGCCTTATGACGATGGTTTGGATGAATTAGCAGGTACAATGGCTGATGTGGTAGATGCTGATGGTCTTGAGTCTGCTATTACTGCTAACAGTGCTGATGTTGACGATAGTGAATTTAAGAATAAAATGCAAACCGATTATTTATCGAATAATCCCGATGCAGATAAAATTCGTAAAGAGCTAGAAGCCAACTTTATCTAAAAATAAGACAAGACCCTATAAAACATAGGGTCTTTGTTGGAGAATAAAATGTATTTTGAAAAAATGAAATCTAATCTAATGGCTGCACGACTTAGTAAAGTAACTCCATTAGTCGAGTTGTATAGCTATTTGATTGGTCAAGCAACATTAAAAACTAAGACACCATCCGATGATGATGTATTTGCTATTATTAAGGCTTATATCAAGTCGTTAAAGGCTGTTGTCACCACTAATCAAGAATATATTGACAAGCGCACAACTGAATTAGCAGAATTAGATAATTTCCTACCAAAGCAATTATCAAATACTGATATTAAAGATATTCTAAATACCATTGATTACAGTGATTTCAAAAATGTTACCAAACATTTTAAGGATTCATATTCAGGTCAATATAATCCAGGTGACTTACGTAGTGCTTGGGTGGAGCTAAAAGGATAATTGCTTTGGAAAAATTAGTACGGACACGAAAGCCAAGAGCTAAAACATATTCTACAACTAAACTAATTACTATTCTTACAGGGCTTAAAGAGGCTATTGCCACTAAAGAATACACTCGTGATGAAATAGTAGAAGGTTTAGAACAGATTGTTGATATGCTTAAAGAAAAGACCTCCTAAGAGGTCTTTTTATATTTCAGTAATCTACTACGTTCTATGTCAGTATAGCTATTTGTTTTGAATTTGTTTAAGTAGTGAATGTTCAGTAAATGTCCTGTATGATTACCAAAAAATAATTTTCCATAAAAGTTATCTTGGTATTCAATGACACCAATTCTAGCAACATAGTCTTTAGTATTAGCAAAATGTTCACAATAATAATTGCCGATTGGCATTTCATCTGATGCACTTGCAAATGTATAAATTTCTAAATTTGATAGGTCTATTTTTTGTTTTATTAATTGCTTAATAATTTGTGCTATAATGATACCACCTTGAGAGTGGGCAAATATGATAGTCTTTTTATTTGATTTAAGTGATTTGAAGATAGTATGGTAAAGGCAGAATGTTTCATAGTCTAGTAAGTCAAAGTCCCGGCCAAATATACATTCTAAAATATCTAAGAAGAATCCATGTGTTTTATTATGTAATGGCTGAACTTTAAAATCAAATATACTTTCTATATGTTTAGCGTTTAATACCCAAACATGCGGGTCTGTGCAAATTCCATTAAGAAAATATACATTGGTATCTTGTGGTTCTAGTGTTAATTGATATTTTGGTGATAGCCCAATAATAGCACCTTTCGCTGATATTAGCATATCAGTAATGTTATCATAGGATTTCGGATTTAACTCAGAATTATTTTGTAATGGTGTTGCACTACCAAAAACAAAAGGTAGATATGGTAAATGTTTTATAGCAACAAATATATCTTTCATCATTTGTTTTCCCTGCATATTAACTCCTTTTAGTTGACATTTAGTAAAAATGCTATATACTACTATTTACTTTTCAAAGGGGTTTATTTATGATTACATTAACAGGTTCAAGCGCATTTAAGACAATTATTTATTTTGAAAAAGCAAAAAAATTAATTGTCGAATATAATGCAGGTTCTATCTACTCTTACAATGATGTCGAAATGACTGAGGTTGCGAAGTTATCGACTGATTCTAAAGGGTCTGAATTACACACAATTATTAAAGACAAGGTGGTGAATTTATTATGATTGCTCCATTTCTAGCACTATCATTTTTCTTCCTATGTATCGCATTTTTCTTTGTTGCATATGGTGTCTATGACATTCTATGGAACGTAGAACCTATGGATACATTAACAGATAAAATCAAAAACCTTATTTTTAGTGTTTCTGTATGTCTGTTTTTAACAGTGGCATCAATTGGTATGATAATTTATCAAAATGTTGCGTTTAATGAAGAAGTTAAATTAGAAATTAAATAACTTATTCATCTTGGTCAAAGAATAACATTAGACGGGAACGAATCTCGTTTAATGTTAAGTCTTCAAACCATTCACCTTCTTGGCGTTTTTTCGCAAAACATTTATGTAGATAGCGTTCAGCTTTAGTAGGATTGGTACGGTACTCAACAAATAATAATTCTATCTTATTAGGATTACCTGTTTGAAGTGCTTTTATTCTATTTTCTATATTGGATGTTACTCCAATCTTAACTTTAATTTTACTATCTTTATTGTCTTTACATTGTAAAACATATAGTTGGTCTGATTTTGTTTTTTCTTTAGCCACGTTAACACCACTTACAAAAAATTAACACTAATTAGTTGACACCATTTAAGTATAAGAATACAATTTAACACGAACAATACTTCATTATAAATGCCAGTAGGCGGTTGTATTGTTCGATGATGTAAAGGTTATACCACCCAAATCTGTTCGTGTTGTTCTAGTATTAAAATAATTATACTAGCAACAGTCCGAGAGGTAGAACGGGTTTGCGAATAAGAGAATGGCGGTGTGTGCAATGCGGTACATTGCACGACAGAGACATAAATGCTGCGCTAAACATTCTTGCGGTCGGACATGGCCGTCTAGTAGTAGGAATCCAATAATGGTAGATGTCAATGGATATGCTATTATGTAGCATGAAATTAAAACACGTAGGAAATAGAAAATGTCTGTAAAAGTATGCAAAATTTTAATCGGGATTCCAGGTTCTGGAAAATCTACTTATCGCAAAAAAGAAGTTGTTGAGAATGGTGCAACATATACTAATATGGATGAAATTCGTATTTCATTGCGTAAGTCAGGTAACAAAATGCCTAAACAACAATTTGAGAAAGAAGTTAAACATACTAAACTTTCTAAATTAGAAGACCTGTTCAAACATGGTGAACAATATGTTATTGTTGATGACACTCATTTATCTACATCGGCTATTAACCCTGTTGTAGCATTAGCTAACAAATATGGTTATACCGTTGAATATAAATTTATGGAAACTTCATTTAACATTTTGAAGTGCCATAAAAATAACATGATGCGGGACCACTCGGAACATGTTCCTGTTCAAGTTATTGAAACTATGGCAGAGTCTTTTTATAAAATTTGGTTTAAGGATTATACTAAAGATGTAGTTATTAATCCTAATAGAAAGAAAGCTATCATTGTAGACATTGATGGTACTGCATCGCATATGACTACTAGAGGCCCTTTTGATTGGCATAGAGTTGATGAGGACATACCTGATGAAACTATCAGAAAATTAGTAAACTTTTATCATGATGAAGGTTATGAAGTTTTATTTGTATCAGGTCGGGATGGTATCTGTTATGAAAAAACAAATAATTGGTTGTGTAAACATAATTTTAAGTTTAATACGTTATTAATGAGACCTATAGATGATAATCGCACCGATATTCTCATTAAAGCAGAAATTTATAAAAATTATATTATGCAACATTATGATGTTAGTGTAGTATTTGATGATAGATTACAAGTAGTACGGTTTTGGCGTGGTATTGGAATTAAAACATTACAATGCCAAAGTGGTTGGTTTTAACCTACCCTTTACTATTATGAAACAATCTAATCGGTCTTATACAGTATTAAAAATAAAGCAAGGCCACCAATATTACAATTGGTGTGAATCAGCTTGTCTTCAATCAAGATATTTGTATAATACTATGTTGTATGAATATAGAAATAGTTACTTTGATAATAAGACTTTAACTAATACTGATTTATATAGAATAGGTAAAGAAAGTTGTCATTGGGTAAATTTACCAGCTAAATGTTCTAATTTGGTTTGGATGCAACTGACTACTAATATAAGTTCTTATTGGGCTGCATTAAAAGAATATAATAAAAATCCTAGTAAGTTTAAGAAACTACCAAGAATACCCAATTATAATAAAGGAATGAATATAGTAACATTTGAGAAACAGTCGTTGTTAAGTTCACGAAAGTTACCTGCTAATCATATTAGGTTAGTGAGAACTGATATTATTTTAGATTTATCTAGGTACAAAGGTGAGGTAAGAGAAGTTCAGATTATCCCAAAACGTAATTATTTCATTATAAAAGTAGTATTTAAACAAGCAATAAAACAAGAGGATTTACACAATGAAAATGTAGCAAGTATAGATATTGGAGTAAACAATTTAGCGGCTATAACAACTAATCAGGCTTATATAAAGCACATATTGATAAACGGTAGACCACTAAAAAGTATAAACCAATACTACAACAAAACAAAAGCACAACATCAATCAAACTTACCCAAGAAACAAAAAAGCTCTAATCGTATTAGGCTATTGACTGATAAGAGAAATAATAAGATACAGGATTATATACACAAAGCATCTCGTTATATTGTTAACTGGTTGATAGAAAATAAGATAGGTACTTTAGTTATAGGTAAAAATAAAGAATGGAAACAAGAAGTTAATATAGGTGCTAAAAATAATCAAACCTTTGTAATGATACCACATGCTAAATTTATAGATTTAATCATTTATAAATTTGAATCAGTTGGTGGAATTGTTAAATTGGTTAACGAGGCATATACGTCAAAATGTAGTGCTTTAGATTTAGAACCTATTTGTAAACAAACTGAATATAAAGGTAAACGAGTTAAACGAGGCTTGTTTAGAACCAATAATGGTGTTATAATAAACGCAGATATTAATGGAAGCTTAAATATTCTTAGAAAAGTATGCGGCGATGCCGCAATAAATGTAGTTGGGAATGATTTCTTATCAAACTCAATAGAAAGCCAGCAGTGGGCTAAACAATCACCTAGTAAAATAACACTTTAAGTGAATTGTAAAATGTTGAAATATATAAAATTATAGATTTTAATGAACTGTAGTTACTGTATGGCGTGGCATTGGGTTAAAATGTTTACAAGTTGCGTCAGGATGGTTTTAACCATCCTTTCACTTTGGAGTTTGATATGAAGTACGTTTTGTTATTGTTATTAGCATTATCACCTGTTGCTTATGCTAAAGATACTATCTCTTGTAGTGGTAATTGTAATGTATATACCGACGAAGATGGTAATTATGTAGTAGAACAAAATGGTACTTCTACTAAAATAGTTTCTAGTGCTAATAAACAGGTAGAGGCCGAGGTCGAACCTCCTAAAGAAGCCATTAAAGTACCTACTAATACAACAGTAGATACCTATCAAGAACAATTACATAAAGACCTTGTACGTGCAAGTGATTTAGATATGAGGTCAGCTAAAATATTACGTGAAAATGCAGAAAGAAAATATAATGATGCAATAGTAATGGAAAGAGCAAAGGCATATAATGAACTTATTGCCACCCAAGCAAAGTTGTTTAATATGACAGTTAATGAATATACTAAAACATTACCTGGAATTTCTACTACTTTAACATACTTCTTAAATTCTAATTCTAAGTTGTTAGGGCTATTATGTATTCCATTTTTGATTTTACCATTTTTTGTATACGTCATGCATAAGATTGGTGGTGACTTCAAAGATAACTATCGTGAGGTAAATTTTGGTATCATTAAGTATCAAAAGAATTACCCAACAGTTACTTATAGTGCTGAGGTTACATTCTTTACTTGTGCTATTTTCACTATTATTACTATTGTGTTTATCATCGGAATTTTAGTCTAATGCAATATTATATTCAAAAGTTAACAACATCTACTGATGGCTCGGTAGATGTTGAAAAAGTTAAACTAGGCGGACTTGATTTATTCCCTCATTATAATCATGCGTTCTATGAGTTGTGTAAATTAGATAAGACTATTAAATTCAATGAAAAACAATTGTATGTCATTGATGGTGCTATTTATCAGGTATTGCCATATCTAGGCGATAAAGAAAATAAGTTTACTGATAAAAGAAGTCGGGAGTGGGAAATATTTCAAGACCTTGCTTATTATGATATGATTTGTGTGCGTACTGTTGATAATAGAGATTTCAATTCACCATTGAGCTTTCATTTTAATACTTATACTGATGCATATTTATTTGCATATTTATTAAAAAATTCTTCATAAAGTAGTTGCACTAATAAAAAAACCCTGCTACAATACAACACATAAGATAAAGGATTATCACGATGTCAAAAGAAGATTCCCATATCGGTTATAAAACCGAAGAAATAATGCTAGAGATTCAAAATGATGTTGAAGCAAAATATGTTTTAACTAATAGTTGGATTGACGCACTTTCAGAATACTGCATACAATATGATGTTGAAGAAACTCAGATTGTACAATATCTAAGTCCTGTCTTAATTAAAAATATTAAACAAGAAGCTAAATCACTTAATCTAATTAAGCGTGATAACTTCGACATTGAGATACCTTTTTAATCATGATAGACTCTGTAATTAGCCAATTAAAAGAAGAATATATTAACGATTTTAACGCTTGGCAAATATATCAAGCATTAAGATTACATTTTCAAAAATCTAGTTACAACGTAGAGAAATATGGATTCTATAATGAGACTTACTCATGGAATAAATATTTAAAAGCCTCGCAGTATGAGGTACATTTGTTTGACCGTCTTGCGAAACACTATCAAACAAATGTCAACTATATAACAGCTATAGCAGCTAATTTTTTCTACTTGCAACCGAAAGGTACATGGGAAATACCACCTGTTATAGAGTTACAAGATGCTTATATTAAATTGAAACAATATATCATGTCCCCACAATATTATATTAAACAGGACTTGACAATATTACAAGAAAATTATAATATAAGTGTGTTACAAATTGTAAATGGAGAAGTACCTGAAATTTACAGCTTGGCGCACAATGGAATAATTTCCTATGAAAGTCTAGTTTTAATAGATTTTTCTACAGGAAACAGTAAATACGTATGTAGTCAGTTAAAAGATTCATTGATATGGAATGCTTACAAATCGAAATATGTAAAATATAAACCATTTGTATGTACGTCTATTACCCCTGAATTAAAGGACTACATAAAAACTCAACTACAACAATTAACAGTTTAAAATACATTTAGTATAAAACGACATTTAACTCATATAAGGAAATATAATTATGTCAAGTTTAGCCGCATTACGTCAATCAAACAAAGGTTTGGTCAATAAATTCAAAGAATCCAACGCAAAAGAACAGTCAGGTGGTAGTCGTGCAAATGATGACCGTTACTGGAAACCTACATTCAATAAAGAAAAAGGCTCAGGTAGTGCTGTAATTCGATTCTTGCCTGTGTGTGAAGCAGAAACAGGTGACTTACCTTGTATCAAAATCCATAGCCATGCATTTCGTGGCGCAACAGGTAAATGGTATATTGAAAAATCTTTGTCTAGTATTGGCCGTAAAGATGACCCTGTAGGTTTGTTAAATTCTGCATTGTGGAACTCAGGTGTTGATTCTGATAAAGAACATGCCCGTACACAAAAGCGTCAAACAAAATACTACGCAAATATTTTAGTCATTAAAGACCCTGCAAATCCAGCTAACGAAGGTAAAGTTAAAATCTTTGAATTTGGACCTGCGATTTACAAAATCATTCAAGAAAAAATGACCCCTGAACAAATTGAGGGTGATGATTATATTGAACCTGTTAATATCTTTGATATTGATAGTGGTGCTGATTTAGCAATTCGTATGGTAGGCCATAAAATGAAGAATAGTCAAGGTCAGGATACAGTCGTACCTAACTATGATAAATCTGAATTTAAGGCAAGTTCTCCTTTATGTGGTGGCGATGATGCAAAAATTGAAAAGGTATGGGCGCAATGTCACCCATTACGTCCTTTAGTTGACCCTACTCAATTTAAGTCTGTAGAAGCGTTACAAGCACGTTTAGTCGAAGTATTAGGCCCTGTAGTTGGTTCAGGTATTGCTACCATCCCTGGTACTACCCATCGAGTACAAGCAGAATATGAAAACAAACCTGTTCAACATACGCCTCGTCCTGCTCCAACTCCTGCACCTGTAGAAGATGTTGCTGTGGATTATGATGATAGTGGTTTAGATTTCTTAAAAGACATCTAATACATAATAGAATATAAGGGAGCTTTATGCTCCCTTTTTCTTTTCTGTAGTAAATAATAGAAACAAAATTGGATGGACTATTATGAAAAGTATGAAAGAAGTATTACATGAAAATAATATGGTTATTGGTGGTGTAACCTCTAATATATTAAATGAAGGGTTTTTAGATAGTGTTGTTAAAGGCTATCATCAAGCAATGGATGCAGGTAGTAAAGCATTCTATAAAGTTGTTCCTAGAGAGTCATTACCACCACCTTCTATTAATATTCATATGAATGGGGTTGATGTTAGTAGATTAAATGCAAGCCATACTAGTCATTATCAAGTACATGCACATTTTCAACCAACACATAGTATTAAAGTTAATATACCAGGTTCTACAGGAGCGCATGGTACATCTGCAATTTATGTTGTAGGTAATGAATTAGGTAGTCACGGTCCTCAAGTATATCGTAAAGACCATACTGGTAGTTATACTAAAGTTTCTCATATTAGAATGATACATGAAAATCCTGATATTATGCGTACTCATATTGGTCAACAAATTTATCATGCTAATCGTGCTGTTTTTAATGCATTACCAATAACTGCAACACGAGGCGATATTCGTCGGGTAATGAGTATGAATCCTGCTGATAAAATTCAAGGTCATTCGGTAAAAGAATTACAAAAAATAGCAATGGAGCATCCAAACTCAAGTCAAGCTGTTGTTACTCATTTATTAAATAATCCTAATTTAGACCAAATGGTTTTACAAAAAGCAGTTATTAAACATGGGTTGACTAAAAAACAAGCACAAAAATTATTATCACATCCTAATGTGTCTCATTCAATACTTAGAGATGCCGCTACAAATGAGTTAGCGCAACCATAATTATCTGTTGTGTGGGCTTCGTAAATTATAGTATAATGCTTAAAATTTACAGAGGCCCATACAATGAATTTCGATTTAGCAAAATTTCAAACCATATTTAAACAAGAAAATGAAGACCTTGCCAACGAGCTAGTAGATACTTTGTCTTTTATAATTAAACAAAAAATATCAACGTTATCTATTAATTACTCGGATATAAATATTAAGAATAGTTTATCCTATGATGAGGTTAATATGAATGGGCAAGGCGGTCTTGATAAAATTATTACTTTATCATATAAGACTGATAGAATTAAAGTATCTTTGCCTAATAAATATATGCCATTGACAAAAAATAATAATACTAATATGGTAGGGCTTAACCTAAGTAAACGGTTAAATGAAAAGCTAAAAAATGAAGATAATAAAGTTAGTTATTATATTACATTTGATGTTTTATTGCCTACAGTTAGTGATGGATTACAATTTCATTATATACTAAAGGCTGTTAACCAAATTAAAATACCATTAGGAGTATAATAATGAAAATCCAAGAATTAAAATTTACTGACATTACTAAAGAATTTGGCGACCTTAAATCATTTGTTAACTTCTGTAATATCGGGACTCGAAATATGACAGATATGGTACTTTTAAAAGATTATATTGTGAATAGTATTAATACTGAATTAACCAATTATAACTTCTTTGAGGCAAGAACTGAATGTGAAGGTATCTTTATCTCTACAGAATGTTTTGTAGGATTTTTTGCTATAACGCTTAAAAAAGAAGATGTGCCTGAATCTACCCACAATATATTTGTAAATCATCGAAATTTAGAAGGATATATTTGTGATTTATTGGATAGGCATAATCAAACTAGTAAAAAGATGAATTTATTTTTACCAATTTTCCGTGACCATCTAACAGTAAATGATGATGGTTCTCTAAAAGTTATTATTAACTGTCGTATTAGCAAATGAGTGATGAATTAATAGTTAAACACTTCGGGACTCCAATACCTGTACCTTATGATGAGGGTATGGAGTTCCTACGTAAGTCATTTACTAAAGTTCGTGATGAGTTATCAGATAATGATAAAACTGAACTTATCGAGTTACTATCGTTACACCAACAGGACTAGCTGTGGCAGTTTTTTCTACTTTAATTACGCAACTAACACCACTGAAAGTTAGTAGTTCATAATTCATTATCATTTTTACTAAATCACCACTTGACTTCAATGGTTGAAATGTATCATTTGCATAGTCATATATATGAATAGTAATTTGTTCTGCACCTGTTAGTGTAGATGATATAAGTGTATAATCTTTATCAGTGATTAATTCATAAGGTTCTGATAGTACAGCATCTAAAGTTGCAGGTATGATTGGAACAATGTGATTTTTTTGTTTAAGCGTGGATGGCAACGGCATTTTAATTCTCCATAAATAGTATAAGTATTTATGGAGAATTAAAATGAATGGAATATTATTAAAGGCATTATATACATTGTCAAGTAACAGTAGATTATTAGAAGAATTGAATAAGTACCAACACCATAAAGTTATTGATTGGGATGAAGAAAATTCATACAATGACCATGTTCCTAAAACAGTACATGATAAAGTTTTTCAAAAGTTTACCAAAGATAAAAAGGCTGATAGGCTTGTAATACCATTTACCCCGACTAATGTTCCTGTTCCTACAGATATAGCAAATCACTTAGATACACATGGATACAGCGTAAAAGACTATTATAAAGGTACTGCTATTGATGGTAATGGTATTGAGCATCATATAAAAGATGTATTAGCTAATACTAACGCACATAATATACCATCTACTGCACATGTAGAGCGTGTTAATTTTGGAATGAAAAAGGTTAAAGAATCAGATACTAATTTACTTGATAAATTTAATACTGATGTTAATAGACGTGGACATGATAAAGGGGGTCTTCAAATAGTTGTCACCCGTAATTCTGTTGATGTTGCAGGTCATGCTACAGATAAAAAGTATAGGTCATGTATGCAAATGCCAAAGTTTGATGATGACCCGAACGAAGGAATGAATGCTGAAAGAATACAAGCAGATTTATTTCATAAAAGCCTAGCTGCATTTGTTACTGATAAAGATGAAACAAATTTAGATAATGCACATTCTGTTGTATTATTGAAACGCTATCAAAATAAAGAAAGACATGGTGTTTATAGACCCTCTTATATGGCTCATGGCGACCAAATACACGGTGCTATGGATGCTGTTAGTACATTTGCTAAGAATAACTATCCTGTGCAAAAAGGAACTGAATATAAACTAGCTAGGGACTTATATAAAAACTGCCCTGAAAAAATAACGGAATAATTATGAGTATAGAATCGGATATTTTAGGATTATTAAAATCAAATCAAGCATTTGATAATCCATTAGCAACCTTATTAATAAATACTTCTAATAATATAAGTATAAATGTTTCTGCTTTACAAGCAAATATTACTATAATATGTAATTCCATATGGCCTCTTGGAGTACCTTACCCTCCTGAGTTTACTAGTACAGATGCTAGTAATATTAATACGGTAATAACAACAACTAATGCTACCATAGGTGCTATGATTACTCATACTAATACATTAAGTGGTAGTATTATTAATGGTAATAAAAATATAATTGCATTACTAGACCTGACTCAGACTGCAAATGATGCATCTACTACTTGGGATAAAAGTAAGCATATTAATACACATCCACTATATGAGTCTGCAAGTGTATTCTTCTTAAAGGATGAAATGACGTTATTAATAAATACTAATATAGCGGATTTATATACAAACCTTTCATTCTTTAATGTTAATCCTACTGCAACAATATCCTATTTAACTACGAATGTACCTATATTTTCAGAACAACAAACACTAATTAGAAATAAAATAATTAGCATTTATGTTAGTATTAATAATATTAATACTTATTTGTCAGGTATATTATCACATGATAATACAGGTTGGGATAATATTCAAAAAAGAGTTTATAATAAATTATTTTCTATTAAATTATCAGCATATGGTAATGCTAATGATGAGATTAAAGAATACTTTAAACATGTTGCAAGCCCTAAATTGAAAAATATATTAAAAATATCTTGATATTATTCCATAATACGTTATAATTCATCTGTAATAAAATTTTCAAGGAAGAAAATATGAATGAAATATATGATGAAGAAATCAAAGAATTAGAAGATGAAATTCTTTTAGATATGCAAGAAGATGATGCAGAAGAATATGAAGATGCACCAAAACATAAATATAAAAAATCTACCATTATTGCTATCGGTCAAGATAAACCGCTTGCCGCTAAAGAACGTCATTATGTTAGTAAAGAAGATTTCTTTAATGCAATTGTTAAACGTAAAGCATTATTAAAAACTTATCAAGAAAAATTAGAACAAGGTCTTGACGTTAAGAAACCACAAATCTCTAATGAGATTGGTGAGTATATTGTCAAAATTTGTACTAACCTTTCCAAAAAATCTAACTTTGCTAAAAAACGTTATGATGGTTTTAGGGCTGATATGATTGGCGATGCAATAGAACAATGTGTTCGATATATTGATTCGTTTAATCCAGAAGTATCTAATAACCCATTCTCTTATTTTACACAGACTGCATATTATCGTTATATTGACCGTATCAAAGTCGAAGATAAAGAAACATATCTTAAATATAAATCTATTATGAACTCGCTAGTATTATCAGAATTGTCTGAACAAGATACTAATGAAAATGCCGAACATATTCATGATAATATTGAATTGCCTGATATTTCTCACATCACTGAGTTTATTGAAAAATATGAACGTCTTCAAGCTGAGGCTGTTAAAAAAGTCAAAGTCAAGAAGAAAAGTGTTATGGATGATATATTTGGGGACTAAGTATGAAATTATCATTTTTGGGCGACCTACATTTTGGAATACGTAATGACTCTGAGTATTTTTATACATATCAATATAATTTCTTTGTTGATGTGTATATCCCTTACTTAGTAAAACATGGTATTAAAACAATTATACAAGTAGGTGATTTTTTTGACCGCCGTCAATATATTAACTTTAAGACGTATTATTTTTTACATAATTTCTTGCCTAAGTTGTTAACTGATAACGATATACAAATGTATGTGTTAATCGGTAATCACGATACTGCATTGAAGTCTAGTAATCATATTAATTCACCAAAGTTACTATTAAGTCATATTCCTAATATTACTGTCATTGATACATTATCAGAACTTAAACTAAAAGAAGGTGATGAAGAATTTGATATTGCGATTATACCCTGGATTAATAATAGTAATTACCAAGAAAGTGTTGACTTTATTAATAATACAAAATGCCAATATGTAGCAGGTCATTTTGAATTAGCAGGGTTTGAGATGCATAAAGGCCATGTTAATGATTCAGGTATGAGTACCGATATATTTGATAGATTTACTCAAGTTATCACAGGACATTATCATACCCAAAGTAAAAAAGGTAATATCCAATATACAGGTACACCTTATGAACTTACTTGGAGTGATTGGAATGACCAAAAAGTGTTTTGGGTACTTGATACTAATACCCATGTGCTTGAAAGCGTTCCTAATCCAAATATCATGTTTCATAAGGTAGAATACTACCAAAAGAATAAAGATATATTCATTACAACAACACCGCCTACTGATATATTAACTAATAAGTATATTAAATTAGTATGTGTGAAAAAAGAGGATGACAGGTCTTTTGAAGATTATGTAAAAACTGTGTTAGCACAGAATCCTATTGATGTTAATGTTATTCTTAATTCTATTGACTTACCTGATACAATGGAAGAATTGGAAAAGAACTCTACAAAGAGTATTACTCAACTTATCGTTGATAATATTAATAAAATAGACCTTGAAAATGTTACAGGTGATGTAGAAACATTGAAATATGACACTATTAAGTTTCTATTAACTGTTTATGCAGAAACAGGTGGTAAACATGACTGATTTGATGTTTACTGCTAAAGACATTTTAGACTCATTTAATGAAAAAGACATTATGGCTGCTGCTAATAATGTCTTACATTCTATGTTCAAAGAAAAATCGTTAATATCGAATTTTAACGTGGAAAATTATTCTAAATCCGATATTAATATGTTAAAATCAAAACTTGAAGGTCTTGGATTTAAAGTCCTTCTAAAACAGGATACGGAATATAGTGATTTATATTCTAGTATTTTAATTGCTGTCCCAACAAAATAATCATTGACGACACTTAATAACTACTATACACTTACCAAATAAGAACTACATTTAAAAGGAATTAAAAAATGAAACTTACCCTAGACACTATCGAAATCTTGAACAACTTTGCCTCTGTTTGTAATAACCTACAATTTAAGGCAGGTGATGTTGTTAAGACAAAATCCACTCGTGGTACAATTCGTGCAGAAGCTAAATTAAATCAGTCATTCCCTCGGGACTTTGCTATCTATGACTTAAACAGATTTATTTCAGTGTTATCTTTATATAAAGAACCTGAATTAGATTTCAAGAATGATTACGTAGAAATCAAAGAAGATAACCGTACATTGCGTTATGTTTATACTGACTCTAAAATGATTGTTTCTGTCGATTATTCAAAAGGTGCTAACCTTCCACCTGAATTGACTAAGTTCACATTAACTGCTGAACATTTATCTCGTGCATTAAAAGCAGCTAAATTATTAAATTTACCTAATCTTGTTATTCAAGGTGAAAAAGGTAAAGTTAGTCTTATTGTAACTGATATTAAAAATGCTACTTCCGATAATTATGATATTGAAGTGTGTGATACCACTGAAAACTTTAAGTTGACCTTCCAACGTGACGTTCTTGTTATGTTGCCCGAAGATTATGAAGTTACGATTTATGGCGGGCCTATCACTAAATTAAGCTCTGCTAAAGTTACTTACTATCTTGCTGCTCTTGTTAACTAATAAAAACTTGGGAGGGTAATATCCCTCCCATATAAGGATGTAGAAATGTTTGAATTTACACACCATGTATGGTCTGAGAAATATAGACCCCAAATAATTGACGACTGTATTTTACCTAAGAATACTAAATCTACAATCAAAGGGTTTATTGAGTCAGGTCAATTACCTTCATTACTTTTACACGGACCAGCAGGGACAGGAAAGGCCCAGCCACTATATGCAAAAGTATTAACCCCGTCAGGGTGGTCAACAATCGGTAGCTTAAAAATAGGTGATGATGTATTAACCCCTAATGGCACTATAACAAAAATTGTTGGAGTATATCCACAAGGTAAAAAAGATATATTTGAAATAACTTTTTCAGATGGTGCTAAGACTAAGGCATGTGCAGAACATTTGTGGGAATGTTATGTTCCTAGCTTAAAGAATAGAAAATCATATGCTAAAGATAAAGTTGTTATTAGTACTGCTGATATTAAAGATTTTCTTAAATTAAAATCGAATGGTGCTAATAATGGTAATATATCAATTGATTTAATTTCACCATATAATACTAGTGATATTGATTTACCGTTAAACCCATACTTATTAGGTGTGCTAATAGGTGATGGTTGTTTATCAAATAATTTTAATATTACTTCAATTGATAGTGAATTATTAGTGAAATGTAATACTATATTACAAAATTATGATACTAGTTTAAGAAGAAAATCTATAAATGATATATCATATTCTATTATACAAAATAATTTAATAAATTATGGCGGTAATATAGGACCTAGTAAAAATCCTATTAAAGTTATATTAACTGATATTGGACTAATGGGTAAGAAATCTTATGAGAAATCAATACCTGATATGTATAAAAACTCTAGTATTAGACAAAAATTAGAATTGATTAAAGGTTTAATGGATACCGATGGCTATGTCGATTCTAGGGGAGGTACAGCATATTCAACTACTAGTTTACAATTAGCTAATGATATACAGGATTTAATATGGTCTATTGGTGGTAAATGTAGTATTTCGTCTAAAATACCATCATACACTTATAAAGGTGAAAAGAAAAAAGGTAGAATATCATATACTCTCCATATTTCTTATAAACATCCTAAAGAATTATTTTCATTAAAACGTAAAGTTGATAGATGTAAAGATATATGTGATATTTCCCAATATAAGCGTATTATTAAATCAATTGAATATGTAGAAAATACAGATGCAGTTTGTATTATGGTAGATGATATTAATCATCTTTATATTACCGATGATTATATCATTACTCATAATACAACACTTGCTAAGGCAATTTGCAACGAATTAGATTATGATTATTTGATGATTAATGGTTCTAATGAAGGTCGTTTAATTGATACATTGCGAAATACTATTACCCAATTTGCTAGTACCGTTAGCTTTGAGGGTAAACGTAAATGTGTGATAATCGACGAAGCGGATTATATGACCACTGAATCGGTACAACCTGCATTTAGAAATTTTATGGATGAGTTTAGTAAGAATTGTACCTTTATTCTTACCTGTAACTTCCCTAATCGTATTATTGACCCGATACATTCAAGATGTGCTAGTATTGATTTTACTATTCCACAAAATGAACAAGATGCATTATTAAAGCAAGTTGTGATGCGGATTTTCGGTATTCTAAAAGATAATAATGTGACATATGATAAAGTGTCTGTCGGCAAAATTGTCAAGAAATTCTTTCCTGACTTTAGACGTACATTAAATGAGTTGCAACAATTATCTGCTATCGGGCCGATAACTCCTGATAGTATTACTGCATTAGATACAAGTAACATTGATGATTTAGTGAATATATTAAAAGCACAAAACTTTACTGATATGCGGAAATGGGTAGCATCGACACCAAATATTGATATTAGTGGGGTTTGCAAGAAATTGTATAATAATGCTACTAATTTTATGAAAACAGAAAGCATACCGCAATTAGTATTACACTTAGCAGACTACCAATACAAAGACTATTTTGTTGCTGATAAAGAAATTAACTTAGCAGCAATGTTGTTGATGATTATGAGTGATTGCGAATTTAAGGCGTAAACACATCACTAGACGCTCTATAATGCGATTTAAGCCCTATTACCATGCTTTGTAGTGCAACACTACTATATGCTGTATAATGTATCTTAAATCGCATTGTATGTCTATCAAGGAGATTGACTTGGAACACTTATATAATTTTAACGGTTTACCGTTTTACACAGCAAAAGACATAACTACACGCAATTATTTTATTCAAGTAATATCTGATAAAGTAAAAGAGTTATTATTAAGAGAAAATAAAGCATGGCAATTTCATCAAATAGAAAGTTGTTCATTAATACCATCTGACCTTATATCTAAAAACTATACTGAGGATGACGTATTTTTTGTTAATGATAAGTTAGCATTAAAGCCTGAAACAACTGCATCTAGCTACCTATATGCTAAACAATTATTTGATACTAATATGCCACCATTATGCGTATATCAGGCCTCAAAAAGTTTTAGAAAAGAAGATGACCAACCTACAAAACATTGTCGTTATAAAGAATTTTACCAACTTGAATATCAATGTATTTATAGTAAGGATACTAAAAATGACTATCAATCAAAAGTAGTCCCTGACTTAGCTTTATTCATTAATGAATTAATTAAGCTCCCTACAAGATATGTTCCTAGTGATAGATTACCTTCATATTCACTGAATACAATAGATATTGAAATTTGGAATAATGACAAGTGGATGGAAATATGCTCTATATCAGTCAGGACTGACTTTGAGTGTGATAAAAAAGTAAAAGATAAACCAATGGAATTTTATGTATTAGAAATTGCTTTTGGGTTAGACCGTTTATGCTATAATAGCAATATTCAACTAGCATTAGATGAAAAAACTCAAGAGAAATTTAGATAAGGAGATTAAAATGGCTGAAATGGGATTCATCGAAGCACTTAACAGCATTAACGTTGACAAAAAGAACATCATTAGACAATCGAATAACCCTAAACTAGCAGAAAAGTTATACACACCATTTCCTGTAGCAAGGTCATTATCATATAGCCCTGACTGTATTATGTTTGTCAATGAAATAAACACACGAGGCTTATATCAATTTGGTGTTAGTCATCTTATGCATTATGAGTTTTTATTAAACTTAATAATACCTAAGAAACGATACGCTAAATGGTCTAAACCTGAAACAAACGCTACTATTAATCATATTATGGAAATGGAATGTCTATCATATGATAAAGCAAGAGACATATACAATCTATTAACAGATGATGTAAAAAAAGAAATAGACCGTGTATATGCAACAAAGGACGCAAACGCAAAACCAAAATAAGGACATAAAATGAAGATTTATAAAAATTTCCATTTACATAAAAATACTATATTAGTACGTGAATTAAAAGACGGAATAGTTAGTAAGTATAAAATTCCACTAAAACCAAGCTATTATTTTGTTACCGATAAGCCTAGCCAATATAAATCAATTTATGGTGATAACCTCATTAAAATGGATTTTAATAATTCATTTGAGGCTAAAGAATGGGCTGATATGTATAAGACCCAAAAGGATAAAATATTTGGATTCCCTCATGGTGAATATATTAAAATACATGAGTTATTTCCAGGTGACTTATCTAAGCAATTTAACATCAATGACTTTAATGTTAGTATAATCGACATTGAAACTCAAGCAGAAGGTCGGGTCTATCCATTATCATATCAGTTGAAAGTAAAGAATAAAATTACTGACGAAATTAGTACATTAACAGTTTATGATTTTGAACAACGAGATACTTCTAAATATTTGGTTATGCAAAGTAATGATTGGGTAGAATATAATGCATCAATTTACTATCCAAAAGGTGCATGGCCTGACCATGAATCAGCCAATGAAGAAATTAACCTTATCTCTTTATCTATTAAAGGGCCTTCTAATAAAAAGAATAAAGGTTTCTTTATTAAAACATTTGGTACTAAAGATGTTGTTTTAGATGCAGAAGATGCTAAAGACACAGAATATGTTAATTGTAGTAATGAAAAAGAGTTATTAAAAGAATTTGTTGAATATTGGTCTACACTTGATATTGACTTCCTTAGTGGATGGAATAGTACCTCATTTGATATGCCATATTTAATAAAAAGAATAGTACATGTATTTGGTGAGGAATATGCAAAGAACCTTTCACCCTGGAAAATAATCAATACTAAAAAGACTAAAAATGATTATGGTAAAGAAATTACATTATTTGATATTGTTGGTATTAGTCAACTTGACTTCTTATTATTATATAAGAAGTTCTCACAAAATGAGGCTGAAAACTATAAACTAGATTATATTGCTAATTTAGAGTTAGATGATAAAAAAGTTGAATATGATTGTAGCTTCCGTGAGTTGTACACTAAACATTATGACTTGTTTACTAAGTATAATATACATGACGTTAGACTTGTAGGTTTATTAGAGAAGAAACTAGGATTTATTGCTTTAGCATGTACTATGTTGTATCGAGCAAAAGTAACTGCACCTGATGTGTTTACGACTGTACGTATTTGGGATGTTATTATCACAAATTATACTGCTGACCGTAATATATTTGTACCAGCATTCTTGAGTGATAATAGTTCAGCAGGGTCTTATGGTGGTGGGTATGTTAAAGACCCTATCGTTGGATTTTTTAAATGGCTATTATCTATTGATGCGACATCATTGTATCCTAGTATTGAACGTACATTAAATACATCACCTGAAACAATATTAAATTCAAGTGAATTTATCAAAATAACTCCATTAGATATTTTGAATAATACACCATTGTATTTGAGTGCTGTAGATAATGCTAAACAAAAGAATGCAAGTCTTGCGGCAAATGGTGCGTTATTCAGTAATGAAAAACAAGGTATTATTCCTGCATTAAATGAAATGTATTTTAACGAGCGTGTTGTAGAAAAATCTTTAGGTAAGCAATATGAAAAAGCTGCTTCTAAAATATCTAAAATACTTGAGTCTCGTGGGGTATCAGTTTAATGTTGGATGGGGATAGTACTAAAATACTATCCTCCGCAAAATGTTGTATCACTAGGTTTAATCGTTGATTCACTATTTTATATTCTTTATAAAGAGGGTGGTCTTTAGATGATTTGGTAATAGCTGATAATTTATTATTTTCTATTATCAAGTCATTCGCTTCAAGAACTTCCTTTTCATTAAGGTAAATTATTGAATCTATATGGTGCGTACTTAAATAATTACGCATATCACTATTAGACCTGATATTATTTTTAATTTGATTAATATTTTTAAACTTTAGTTCTATTAATTGATGTAATATTGTTTTATAATTAAAGTTACTTAAATCGGGCAATCTTAGCGAATTATTGATATTAAGATGATATTTGTAGATGTAGCCTAATTTATTACTTTTGTCGTGGATACGGGTTTTAGCTTGGTTTAATGTGCCAAAATGAAATCCTATATCATCTTGTGCATACTTAAAATTAATAATAGGTGTTTCACAAAATGTTCCGTGATAAAATGTATTTTCCATAATTTCCTCATATATTCAAAGGAACTGAATATGACTGATATATTAAGCGATAATGAGTTAAATGATTTATCAACTGATGAATTACTTAACCTATACTTCGTATATAATGCTCGTGCAATCATTCAAAAAAACATAGAACAAGCAATTAAAATCCTTATCAATTCATTATATGGATACTTAGGGTCTCCTTATTCTCGATTTTTTAATGTGTATATTGCAGAAGCTATTACCCTTACAGGGCAAGCAATTATTCAAACATCTGCTAAAGCAATTAATGATGACTTAATTAAAATTACAGGCGTTGAAAAAGACCGTATCGTTGCGGTTGATACTGATTCGGTAGTCGGTGACACCATAATTAAAGTTAATAATAATAGTATAAAAATTTCTGACTACTATAATTCTATTTCTGATGATAATCTTACCGATTCTTTAAAAGAAATAAAACGAGTAGACGGTGACTATAGTATTAGTTTTAACGGTAATGAGTTACAAAATAAACCTATCAAATATGTTATGCGACATAAAACAAAAAAAATGTTGTATAAAATAACTGTAGGTAATGATTCTGTTATAGTTACCGAAGACCACTCAATAATGGTTATTGATACAGATGGTAAATTAGTTGAAATAAAACCATCTGAGTTAAATAAAAATAAACATAAAATAGTAAATATAATTGATACCGATTCAAAGGAGCAATTATATGAATGAGTACTATAGAAAAAGATTAATAAAAGCAACTAACGGGCTAACAGGAATTAATATAGATGAGTTATATTTATTACTTAATACTAATAACATAACATTCGCATCTATCAAAGAATTTTTAACTTCTTGTTATACACATAATACTACAGATTTGGTAGAAATATTTAATTTGTATTCTCAATATAGAGAAAAAGGAAATGGTGTTACTTTAGAGAAACATATAATTAAATATGGGGTTAAAGTAGGTACTGAAAAATTTAATTTATATTGTGATAAACAACGTGAAACAAATACACTAAAATATAAACAAGAAAAATATGGTATGAGTGAATCTGAGTTTAATATGTATAATAAGTCTAGGTCTGCTACTTTAGAAAATATGATATTACGACATGGTGATATAATAGGTAAAGAAAAGTGGGCCGAGTACTGTAATAAACAAGCGCATTCAGGATGTTCTTTAGAATATTTTATTGAAAAATATGGCGATGTAGATGGGGTGAAAAAATATAATGAAGTATGTGCAAGTAAAGCCCATAACTACGAGAATTATATAAAATGGTATGGTGAGGTTGACGGCCCAATTAAATTTGAAAAACATATTACCTTCAAGTCACCATCATATGCATCTAAAACTTCACAAATATTTTTTGATAAATTATATGAAAAATTGGATAATACAGATAAAACCTGTTGTTATTATCATAATAAAAATATAGAATTTGGGTTAATGTGTAAAGACACAAAGACTTATAAAAAATATGATTTTTGTTTACCTAATAAAAAAATTATTATTGAATATAATGGCGACCATATTCATGCTAATCCTGAAATATATTCACCTAATGACATACCAAAGTACTTTAGGAAAAAAGAAAGATATACAGCACAAGAGCTATGGGATAAAGATATAATCAAACATAAGTTAGCAAATACAAATGGATATACGGTACATGTGGTATGGGAATCTGCTGCTAAAAAAAATACCGATATAGAACTAAACAAACTAATGGACATAATAAATGATATTTAACACAACAAACGACTTTACTGTAGAATGCTTAGGTGAGGTTGATGACTATGTATATGATATTGAGGTAGAGGATAACCACAATTTTTTTGCTAATAATATTTTAGTACACAACTCTAATTATGTTGACTTAACAGATATTGTTAACTTACCTAAATCTGGATGGGCTAATAAACCTACTAATGAGATTGTTGATTTATTAGATAAATTTTGTAATGTCCGTATTGATAAAGTACTAGATGAAACATTTAAGAATTTATTATCTAACCTAAACTCATTTGACAATTGTATTTCTATGAAACGTGAAGCAATTGGTTCGGGTGTGTTTGTACAGAAAAAACGCTACACAATGCTTGTCTATGATAATGAAGGTGTTCGTTATACTAAACCTAAATTAAAGATTACAGGCTTAGAAGCTGTTCGCTCATCAACACCTAAATACTTCCGTGATAAGTTAAAAGTAATATATGAAATGATGTATTACAACAAACAGGATGAAATTCAAGAAGAAATAAAAAACATTAAACAAGAATTTTTTAATTTACCGTTAATTAGCATTGCTAAACCAGCAGGCGTAAATGGATTATCTGATTATGATAATAACAGTAAAGAACTTGGATTTTTCGCAAAAGGAACACCATCAGGCGTTAAGGCTTCATTGACATATAATCGTGCAATTGAACAATATGGATTAAAAGATAAATTCCACACTATTAATAGTGGGGATAAAGTAAAAATATTTAATCTGAAAATGCCTAATCCATTTAAGAATGATAAAATTGCTGTGATTGATAAAATTCCAGCAGAATTTAACTTGGATAAATACGTAGATAAAGAAGGTCTGTTTAATGACTCCTTTATATCGCCATTAGAAAACATTCTAAAAGTCGTATCGTGGTCCCCACTGAAAATGATTAACCTAGATGATTTCTTTTGACATCTCAACTAAAAACATTTACAATACAACAACACATTTAAAAGGATTTAAATATGAATAATGATTTAATGAAAAAATTAAAAGCAGCATCTAACTTAAAACATACGACAACACTTAGTAAATCGACACTGTTTACCCATCGTGATAATATTACCGTAGATGTACCTATCATCAACCTTGCATTCTCAGGACATTTTAATAAAGGATTTGGTTCTGGATTAATTATGTTCGTCGGCCCATCTAAACACTTTAAGTCTAATCTAGGATTAATTACCGTCAAAGCATATCTTAAAACATATCCTGATGCTATTTGTCTTTATTATGACTCTGAATTTGGTTGTACACCTGAATATATTCAATCAGCAGGTATTGACCCTGACCGTGTTTTACATATTCCTATTATGAATATTGAAGAACTAAAATTTGATTTTGCGAAGCAATTACAAGAAATTAAAAAAGGTGATAAAGTTATTATATTCATCGACTCTGTTGGTAATTTAGCATCTAAGAAAGAGGTAGATGATGCTATTAATGAAAAAGCGGTTGCCGATATGACTAGGGCAAAACAATTGAAGTCACTTTGGCGTATGGTTACACCTTATTTAACGATACATGATATACCATGTGTTGTTATTAACCACAGTTATTCTTCTATGGATTTATTTCCTAGTCAAGTGGTTAGTGGTGGTCAAGGTGGAGTTTATAGCTCGAATACTATTTTTATGATTGGTAAGTCGCAAGAGAAAGAAGATAATGAAATCGCTGGTTATAAGTTTACACTTAATATCGAAAAATCAAGATATGTAAAGGAAAAGGCTAAATTCCCATTTGTAGTAACTTACGAGAAGGGCGTTAATATTTATTCAGGACTATTAGATATTGCTATGGAAACAGGCCATGTAATTAAGCCTAAAGTCGGTTGGTACACAAGACCTAGCGTACAAGATGATAAATCTTGGAGGGCAAAAGATACTAATACAGGTGCATTTTGGAAACCAATTTTTGAAACTACTGATTTCAAGGAAGTTTGTACTAAGAAATATTCTTTAGGAACAACACAGTTAATATCAGAAGAAGAAATTTTGGAATCCGCAGTAGACCTTAGTAATATAGACATTGATGCAGACGAAGAATAATGGACAGGAAGGGGAGATTTCTCCCCTTCTAATTATAAAGGATATAATATGTCAGGTGTAGAAACATTAATATTGGGCGGTATATTACATATACCAGATTATCAAACAAAAGTATTACCATACGTCAAGTCTGATTATTTCACAGAAAAAAACACAGAGGAAGTATTCAAGTTAATTCATGAATATAATAATACATATAATAAGTTACCCACCCTAGAATCACTAGAGATTGAATTAGAAAATAAAATAGGGTTAACTGAAAAACAATTTCAAGAAAGTAAAGAACTAATCGAAAAGGTTTATAGTGATAAATTTGTAACAGGAATTAAATCACAAGACTTATCTTGGATGTTAACTACATCAGAGAATTATATTAGTGACCGAGCTTGTGAGTTAGCAGTATATCAATCTCATTCTATTATTAGTGGTGAAAATACCAAGTTAAAACGTGATGCTATTCCTGAAATTCTTAATTCAGCATTAGCAATTTCATTTGATACTGATATTGGTCATAGTTACTTAGATGATATTGAAAAACGTTTTGAATTTTACCATAGTAAAACTCAGCGTATTCCATTCTATCTTAGTATGTTGGATTTTATTACGAAAGGTGGTGTCCCCCGTAAAACATTAACTGTCCCTGTTGCGCCAACAGGTGTAGGCAAATCGGTATTCATGACTAATTGGGCAGCAGAGCTTATAACTAATGGATATAATGTCTTGTATGTTACATTAGAAATGGCAGAGGAAAGAATTGCGGAACGTATTGATGCAAAGTTATTGAACGTGACAATGGATGATTTGTCAACAATGACTAAAGAAGCATTCATTAATAAGTTCACTGTATTAAAGCGTAAAACATTAGGTAAAATAATAGTCAAAGAATTTCAACCTGGTACTTGTAATGCTAATCACATTAGACATTTAATGAAAGAGTTAAAGACTAAAAAGAATTTTACTCCTGATATTGTTATGGTTGATTATTTAAACCTTGCAAGTAGCTATAGAGTTGCAATGAGTGTTGGGTCTTATGCTTATATTAAATCAGTAACAGAAGAACTACGTGGATTAGCAATGCAACATAATATTGTAGTGGTTAGTCCGACCCAAACAAATCGCTGTTTAACTTTAGATACTATTGTAACTGAAAGGAATTTAGGTAATATTCCGATTAGTGAAATTAAAAATGGGATGTATATTTTATCAGA